>FSXQ01001181.1_pt1 | contig 267002 bp, 260 predicted proteins | sample 1638011 | NCBI WGS metagenome assembly FSXQ01 (sample SAMEA3914789, study PRJEB12502) | metagenome | biome: forest; material: soil | place: Canada | collected 2011-07-03 | depth 0.3 m | reverse complement strand
TCACCGGCGAGTCCGCTCCGGTTGTGCGGGAGTCGGGTGGTGACCGCAGCGCGGTGACCGGCGGCACCCGGGTGCTTTCGGACCGTATCGTGGTTCGGATCACCAGCAAGCCCGGCGAGACCTTCGTCGACCGGATGATCAAGCTGGTCGAGGGTGCGTCGCGCCAGAAGACGCCCAACGAGATCGCGCTGAACATCCTGCTGGCGAGCCTGACGATCATCTTCGTGGTCGTGGTGCTCATCATCAATCCGATCGCCGGCTACTCGAACGCCGCACAAAGCGTGCCCGTCCTGGTCGCGCTACTGGTCTGCCTCATCCCGACCACGATCGGCGCGCTTCTGTCGGCGATCGGCATCGCCGGAATGGACCGGCTCGTCCAGCACAACGTGCTGGCGATGTCGGGTCGCGCGGTCGAAGCCGCCGGCGACGTCACGACACTGCTGCTCGACAAGACGGGAACGATCACCTACGGCAACCGCCAGGCCGCCGAGTTCAACCCGGTCAACGGGATCGCGCAGCGCGCGCTCGCCGAGGCCGCCAGCGCGTCATCGATCAGCGACCCCACGCCGGAGGGCAAGTCCATCCTGGATCTTGCCGTCGCCCAGGGAGTCGCAATCCCGGAGGCGGCCGCCGGCAGCGTTTCGGTGCCGTTCACGGCGCAGACGCGCATGAGCGGTATCGATTACGCGGACGGCAGCCAGGTGCGTAAGGGCGCCGGCTCGATGGTCATCGCCTGGGTCGAGGAGTCCGGCGCCCTGGCGCCGAAGCTCCGCACGGAGATCGACGGCCTGATCACTCGCATAGCCGAGGCCGGTGGCACCCCGTTGGTGGTTGCCCGCCGTGACACGGCAGGCAAGGGTCAACTCCTCGGTGTCGTCTACCTGAAGGATGTCGTGAAGACCGGCCTCGCGGCCCGCTTCGCGGACCTCCGCAGGATGGGCATTCGCACGGTCATGATCACCGGGGACAACCCGCTCACGGCCAAGGCCATCGCGGCCGAGGCGGGCGTCGACGACTACCTCGCCGAGGCCACCCCAGAAGACAAGATGGCGCTCATCAAGAAGGAGCAGGAGGGCGGCAACCTCGTCGCCATGACCGGTGACGGCACCAACGATGCCCCGGCTCTCGCCCAGGCGGATGTCGGCGTCGCGATGAACACGGGAACGTCCGCAGCGAAGGAGGCCGGCAACATGGTCGACCTGGACTCGGACCCGACGAAGCTCATCGACATCGTCGGCATCGGCAAGCAACTGCTGATCACCCGCGGCGCCCTGACCACGTTCTCCATCGCCAACGATGTGGCGAAGTATTTCGCCATCATCCCGGCGATGTTCGTGGCCAGCTACCCGGGGCTGAGGGCGCTGAACTTCATGGCGCTGCACAGCCCGCAGTCCGCGATCCTCGCTGCCGTCGTCTTCAACGCGATCATCATCATCATCCTGATCCCGCTGTCTCTTCGTGGCGTGCGGTACCGGCCCACGACGGTGTCCAAGATCCTGGGGCGCAACCTGTGGATCTATGGCGTCGGCGGTCTCATCGCGCCGTTCATCGGCATCAAACTGATCGACCTCGTGATCTCGTTGATCCCCGGTTTCTGAAGAAAAAGGACGAAAGACAATGAGTTCACTCCGCGGCACGACCAGGCAATACTGGGTCGCAATTCGCTCAATGATCATCCTCACGGTGGTCCTCGGCGTCGCGTACCCGCTCGTCATCACCGGGATCGGGCTTCTCGCCCCCTCGCAGGCGAACGGATCGAAGATCACGGTCGGCGACACGGTCGTCGGCTCCTCACTGATCGGGCAGAGCTTCACCGACAAGAAGGGCAATGCGCTCGCCCAGTGGTTCCAGTCACGGCCCTCCGCGGCAGGCGTTGGCTACGACGCCGGCGCCTCCAGCGGAAGCAACCAGGGAACTGAGAGCCCGACGCTGATCAAGGCGATCAAGGATCGGAAGGCGGCGATCGCCAAGAGCGACAACGTCGACCCGGCCTCGATCCCGCCGGACGCGCTCACCGCGTCGGCGTCCGGTCTGGACCCCGACATCAGCCCCGCGTACGCCCTGCTGCAGGTCGACCGGGTGGCTGCTGCTCGCAACCTGCCGGTTGCGGAGGTCACGAAACTGGTGAACTCCTTCGTCGTGGGACGTGAGCTCGGCTACATCGGGGACCCGACGGTCAACGTGCTCGAGCTGAACATCGCGCTGTCGAAGCTGAAGGGCTAGAACCATGAAGAAGGGGCGGCTCCGCGTGCTCCTCGGGGCCGCCCCCGGGGTCGGCAAGACCTACGCGATGCTCGAAGAGGGCACGCGGCTGAAGCAGGAGGGCAAGGATGTCGTCATCGCGGTCGTGGAAACCCACGGCCGCGCTCTGACGGCCGCACTGCTCGACGGCCAGGAAATCGTCCCGCGCAGGACGGTCTCGCATCGCGGGGTCGAGCTGACCGAGATGGATCTGGATGCTGTCATCGCCCGGAACCCGGACATCGCGCTCGTCGATGAACTCGCCCACACCAACGCTCCGGGGTTCAGGAATGAGAAACGCTGGCAGGACGTCGTAAGCCTGCTCGACGCCGGCATCAACGTCATCTCCACCGTCAACGTCCAGCACATCGAATCTCTTCGGGATGTCGTCGAACAGATCACCGGGGCTCCCCAGCGCGAGACGGTGCCCGACTCGGTGCTTCGCTCGGCGGACCAGATCGAGGTCATCGACCTGGCCCCCCAGTCGCTGCGGGACCGGCTCGCCGAGGGCCATGTGTACCCGGCGAACCGGATCGACGCCGCACTCTCCAACTACTTCCGCCTCGGCAACCTGACCGCGCTGCGCGAGCTGGCATTGCTCTGGCTCGCGGATGAGGTGGATACCGCCCTCAGGGCGTACCGCACCGAGAAGGGCATCGACAGCAAATGGGAGGCGCGCGAGCGCGTCGTCGTCGCCCTGACGGGCGGTCCCGAGGGGGAGACGCTCATTCGCCGTGGCGCGCGGATCGCGGCCCGCTCGGCGGGCGGGGAACTGATCGCCGTCCACATCTCCAGCCAGGACGGGCTCGCCGACTCCGACCCCGGCGCTCTCTCCGCCCAGCGCGCGCTGACCGAAAAACTGGGAGGCACGTACCACCAGGTCATCGGCGGCGACATTCCCCGCGCGCTGGTCGATTTCGCCAAGGGCGCCAACGCGACCCAACTGGTGATCGGGGTGAGCCGCCGAAGCCGGGCCACTGCCGCCCTGACCGGACCCGGAACGGCGGCAACCGTCATCCGCGAATCGGGCACCATCGACGTTCACATCGTCAACCACGCGGCCGCCGGCGGCCAGTTCGCGCTTCCCCACCTGGGGGGCGCGCTGACCGTGCGCCGCCGGATCGTCGGTGCCGTCGTCGCTGTTCTCGGCGGTCCCGCCGTCACCGCGATCCTCTTCGCCTCGCGCAGCCCCGACTCGATCACCGCGGACGTGCTGGGGTTCCAGCTGCTGGTCGTCGCCGTGGCACTGATCGGTGGAATCTGGCCCGCCCTGTTCGCCGCCGTCCTGTCGGGGCTGACCCTCGACTTCTTCTTCGTCAAGCCCTACCTGAGCATCACGATCGCCGCACCCCTCCATTTCCTCACCCTGGTCCTCTACGTCCTGAACGCCCTCCTGGTCAGCTATGTGGTCGACCAGGCGGCCCGTCGTTCACGCTCCGCCCAGCGCGCACAGGCAGAATCCCAACTGCTGGCCACCATCACCGGAAGCGTGTTCCGGGGCCAAGATGCGTTGCAGGCGCTCGTCAGCAGGACACGGGAAGCCTTCAGCCTCAGTGCTGTGCGGCTCCTCGCCGGTGAGGAGCTCATCTTCCAGGAGGGCGAGGTCGAGGGCGAACCCGTCGCGTCCATCCCCGCCGGTGAGCGGGGGACTCTCGAACTCTTCGGCGGTGACATCCAGGCGTCGGAGCGACGGCTGCTGAGCGTCATCGCGGCCCAGATCGACGCCGCCCTCGAATATCGGGACCTGTCCGCGACAGCCCAGGAGATCGGTCCACTGACCGAGAACGATCGCATGAGGAGCGCCCTGCTCGCCGCGGTGGGGCACGACCTGCGACGACCGCTGGCCGCGGCGACGGCCGCCATCACCGGCCTGCGTTCCCCGGGGATGAAGTGGTCGGACGGGGACCGCGACGAACTTCTCGCAACCGCCCAGGAGAGCCTGGAGTCCCTCTCGGCGCTCGTCACCGACCTGCTCGACGTCAGCCGCCTGCAGGCGGGATCCCTCGCCGTGTCGGCGACCTCGATCGATGTCGCCGACGTCGTCCTGCCCGCGCTGGATGAGCTTGACCTCGGACCCGGGGATGTCGACCTCGACCTGCCCTCCGACCTTCCGCCGATCATCGCCGATGCGGGACTCCTGCAGCGTGTCGTCGTCAACCTGCTCGACAACGCCGTGCGCTTCTCGCCGCCAGAACATCACGTGCGGGTTTCGGCCAGCACCTTCGCCGGCACGGTGGAGATCCGCATCGCGGACGACGGTCCCGGGGTTCCGGACGAGCGACGCGAAGACATCTTCGTCCCGTTCCAGCGCCTCGGCGATACCGACAACCTCACCGGTCTCGGGCTCGGTCTCGCTCTATCGAAGGGCTTCACCGAGGGGATGGGCGGCACCCTCGAAGCCGAAGAGACCCCCGGCGGCGGTCTTTCCATGGTGATCACCCTTCCTGCCGACCAGAACGCCGACCGGGGATGAGCGACCCATGAAAATACTGATCGCCGACGACGACCCACAGATCCTGCGCGCCCTCAAGGTGACGCTTCGCGCGCGCGGCTACGAGATCATCACCGCGGACGACGGCGCCGAAGCGCTGGAAATGGCGGCCACGCATCGCCCGGACCTGATGATGCTCGATCTGGGAATGCCGAAACTCGGCGGAGTCGAAGTCATCCAGGGTCTGCGCGGCTGGACCCAGATCCCGATCCTGGTCGTCTCCGGGCGCACCGACGCCGCCGACAAGGTCGACGCGCTGGATGCCGGCGCGGACGACTACGTCACCAAGCCTTTCTCGATCAACGAACTCCTCGCCCGCATCAGGGCCCTCACCCGACGAGTGGTGAACCCCGGAGATGACCCGATCGTCGAGTTCGGCGAGGTCAGCGTCGATTTCACGGCCAAACAGATCACGAAGCGGAACGAGACGAAACGGGAGCTGATCCGGCTGACTCCCACCGAGTGGCGTATCCTCGACATCCTCGTGCACAACCCCGGCAAGCTCGTCACCAGGGAAGATCTTCTCACCCAGATCTGGGGCCCCTACCACACCAAAGACACCGGGTACCTGCGCCTCTACTTCGCCCAATTGCGCAAGAAACTGGAGCCGGTGCCGGCCGAGCCCCGCTACCTGGTCACCGTCCTGGGCATGGGGTACCGGTTCGAACCGGACGGGGCCCACTGAGGGCGCACGGGTTTCGTAAGTTTTCGGCGCAGCGGCGTTGGGACATCGTTAGGAACCTCCAACGGCCCACCGTGCCCGCGTAGACCTGACCATGTGAATAACCCATCGCACTTATCGAACCTGTCATGACCCTCACCCACATCCTGCCGTCCCTGCGGAAAAGCCTCGCCGACCCGATAAACCGTGACAACTGGCCGGAACACACGACCACCAGCACGGCCGACGTCACGATCGCCGGACTCTCACTCGTGACACTCGTGCAGTGGTGCGGGACGCCCTGCGTCCACACCGCCGCGGCGGTCATTCGCGGCACCAACGGTCGACTCTCCGAAACCGAACTCGCCTCCGTTGTGGTCGTGCGCGTCATCTCCGTGTCCCGCGAGAACGACCAGTTGAGTGTCTGGGTGGATGCCGAACTCGATCGCTGCGCCGCGATCTGCAGCGAGACCCGACTCATCGGCCGAGCCTCGACCGCCCACGCCGGCTCGGCTGTCCTGTTCCCGGCGTCGCCGGACGGCACCGTTCATCGGGCTCTCGAACTTCCCCTCGACCTGGCGATCGGAGATCTCCTCGCCATCCCCTGCAAGGGGGTCACTCTCCTGCGCGATGTCCAGGACCGCGCAACCCACCCGGGACGGGTCTCCGATGCGCGAACCGAGACCAGTGACGACGTATACCCGTTGCCGATCTGCGGGCGATGACGATGTCCGCCTTCAACTCCTTCCGCGCCGAACACCGTCATCACGAGGTGGGCGAAGCCCGCAGACCGCTGTTGTCTCCATACACGGAGGAGTGGCCATGGGGCCGAATCGATCTGCCGGACCCGGTGCGGATAGCCCGTTCCGGCATCGCCCGGTATCACCTGAGCGTGTATGCGCCCGGGACGAGTGGGTTCGAACGGCACGAGCTGGTCCGGGCGAAGCGGTGGTGGCTCGGCAGCGCCGCAGTCACCCTCGCCGCCGAGTTCGTCGTCTCCTCGGCGAGCTGGGGCCTGCCCATCGCCTCGTTGGTCGCACTGTCGGGTCTTGGCGTCGCCTGGTACTGGCTGGCGCGGACGAGAACGATCCGTCGTGGGACTCGCTCGTTGCGGGTCGCCGTGGTCATGATCGCGGAACCGCACAGGGTGATCGGCGACGCCGCGCTGTTCGGGGAGTGCTGCCGGCAACTCGCCCTGGTCGACGGCGCGGGTGCGCCGGCGATGAGCCCGGTTGACCGGGAAGTGATCTGGGCGGCCGTCTATGAACGGCTGGATCAATCCTGACGGGGCGGTGCGACGAACAACCCACTGAGGTCCGATTCGTCGGAGAGAACGAGGACCACGTCACCGGCGGCGATGCGAGTCGATCCCCGAACCTGCACCAGTTTGCCCTCCCTGCGGACCAGGCTCACCCAACCGTCATCCCCCAGTTGAAGTGAATCGATCGTCGCTCCATCGGCCGGTGACCCGGCGGCGACCACGAACTCGCTCGACCCTTCCGGCTGTTCGCGGAACCTGAGGCCGGACGCCCACGGCTGTGGTTCCAGCACGCGCATGGGGACGCGGAAGAGTCGCGCGAACAGCGGCACCAGGCCCCCCTGGAGAACGACCGAGACAAGCACGACGATGAAGATCATCGCGAAAATCCGGTGCGCGCCGCTGACACCGGCCTCGAGCACGAACATCCCGAGCAGGATCGGCACAGCTCCCTTGAGGCCGGCCCAGAGCACGAACGCCCGCTCGCCGAGCCGCAGCGTGATGGGCAGGAGCAGTACTCCGATGAACAGCGGCCGGATGACGAAGATGAGGAGCGCCGCGAGCGCGAGGGCCGGCCACAGCACCGACGGCTGGACCACCTCCTTCAGCGAAACGCTCAGGCCGAGAATCGAGAAGGCCGCGATCTCGGCGAGGGCCGCGATACCCGAACTGAATCGCTGGATCTCACGCTTGAAGGGTGCGTGCGAGTCCCCGACGAGGACTCCGGTGAGCAGCACGGCCAGGAATCCCGAACCGTGCAGCAGGGTCGCGGCACCATAGACCAGTGCGGCGCAGGCAAGGGTGAGAATCGAGTACAGGGCCTGGTTGGGCAGCGAGACATGCCGCATGAGCCGGGACAGGCCGTAGCCGCCGGCAACACCGATGACGGCACCGATCGCCATCTGCAGGCCGAACTCCGCGAGGCCACCGATGACGGCGTTCGCGCCGGTCCCGGTTGCGGCGAGGAGGCTGACCATGATCGCGATGCCGACCGGGTCATTCGCTCCCGATTCGCCCTCGAGGATGGTCCCGGTGCGCCCGGTGATCTCGCGCTTGCCCAACACGGAGAAGACGACTGCCGGGTCGGTGGGCGACAGCGCCGCGCCGAGAAGCAATGCCAGCCGGAGGTCGAAACCGAGAACGAAGTGGGCGACCGCCGCGATGGCGGCCGCGGTGAGAAGGGTGCCGGCGAGCCCGAGCAGGGTGATCGCACCGAGCGAGGCCCGAAAGCGTCGCCACCCGACGTGCATCCCGCCGTCGAAGAGGATGAACACCAACGCGATCGTGACGAGATCTTCGGCCGTGCTCCGAGGCAGATGAACCGCCGGGAACACTCTGGCAACGGCGGCTGCGGCGATGAGGAACAGCGCGGGTGCCGGCACGCGAATGGCGGCGCTCAGCCGATTGGAGAACACCCCCGCGATGATCGCCACCGAAACAAGCAGTATTTCGACGGCGAGCGGAGCGATGCCGTTCATCGTCTCGCCGCCACCGGGCCGGCATGGGTGCGAAGCACGTGAGCCTCCAAAATCAGTCGTCGAATCAGACGCCGACCAGGCTTCCCGGCACACCGTTGGGGACCTAGTGCCCTCGGACAACTCTACTCGCGGCCCGGACGGCATGGCCCAGGGCCGGCGGCTACCCCGTTAGTAGGCGCCGACGACCGTGTCACTGGTGGTGACGAAGATGTGGTGCGGCCAGTTGACGCCGATGTAGTGCACCTCGTACTCCCCGTCGCTCAGCTTCACGACACGGTCGACGACTCCACCCGGGTATGCGGCCAGCGCGACTTCCGCCGCCTCGTCAGCAACGGAGCCGGTGACGATGGTGCCGGATCCCTCGGTGTAGTCCGTCGGCACCTTGCCATCGTTGTTCGCCTTGCTCGGCGAACCCTGCTGGAATGCGACCACTGCCGACGGCGTGTATGACGGGGAACCGGTGCCGGCCGGGGGATCGACGATGACCTGCGACGCCGTGATGGTCGTGCTGCTCGTCATCCCCAGCACGAGCACTGTCGCGTCTTTCGTCACTTCGCTCGCGGTGGCCGTGCTCGTTCCGTTCATATATGTCGTGGATGCCCCTTGCGTCACGCTGACCTTCTGGCCCGCGACCGTCGTCATCGTGAAACCGGACGACGTGACGCTGATGACCGTTCCCATCGAACCGCCCTCGGCCGCGCCGGATCGGGCATTCGATCCGCCACCTGCACCCCCGGCGCCGGGCATGTGCCCGCCGGCTGCAGGGGTCGACGGGGTCGAAGTGGATGTCGCCGACGGGGACGTGGCCGCGCAACCCGCAAGTCCGGCCAACCCGAGCGAGAGGACGGCGGCTGCGATCCACACCCTTTTCTTGTTCGGCAGCGGTCGGCGTCCCCGGGTGGGGGTTGGGTCTTTCGGGCTGGTATTCATGGTGCCGCTCTTCCTGTTCGCGTTTCTCTCCAGAGAATGCCAACGGGACTCATGAGCGGCCTTTGGGGTTCCTATGACATTCCCAAGAGTCGTGTTCGAGGGCGGAATCGCCCGCGATTTACGCCATCCGCCCCGGCTGGAACTGCCGTACCTCCTGCGAGCAGCGGCAAGCACGTGCGATCTTCGCGGCCCACTCCACGGCCTCCTCACGCGTGTCGAGCCTGAGGACCGCGTAACCGCCGTTGAGGTCCGGACCCTGCGGGTAGCCGCCGTCGGTGACGGTCCCATCGCCGGCCACGAGGATCGGTGCGACATCCTCATCGATGCCGCCGGTGAAGACGAGCACGCCGGCGGCCCTGGCCTCCTGGACGAAGGCGTAGGCGGCGTCCGACACGGCCTGGAATTCCTCGTCGGGGAAGTCCATCGCGCTACCGGGGAAGGAAATCAGATACTCGGTCATGGCCCATCATCATTCACCAGATCCCTGGCGTGCACCAGACTTGTCCCATGCCTTCATCGCAGCGACGCGATCCGCACCGCCTCCTGCCGGCGGACCCGTCGACGCGCTCTCTTGCGAATGACCTGTATGCCCGCGTCTCCGGCGCCCCGATCATCTCGCCGCACGGGCACGTTCCGCCCGACCTCCTGGGTGACGACCTGCCGTTCGCCGACCCCGCCGACCTGTTCGTCATCCACGACCACTATGTGACGCGCCTGCTGCACGCGGCCGGCGTCGGTCTCGCCGACCTCAGTGCGGATGCCGACCCGCGCCAGGCCTGGCGCCTGCTGGCCGCGCACTGGCACCGGTTCGCCGGCACGGCATCCGGGTACTGGCTCGAGGAGGAGCTGGGCAAGGTTCTCGGCATCGACCTGCCGCTCTCGGCGGACACCGCCGATGCGATCTACGATGCGATCGTGGCCGGGCTGGCCGAGCCGGAGTTCCGCCCGAGAGCCCTGTTCGACCGGTTCGGCATCGAATTCCTGGCGACGACCGACGACCCCATGGACGACCTGGGCGCACATGCGCGGCTGCAGGCCGAAGGACTTCGAGTGGCGCCGACGTTCCGCCCCGACCGCTACATCGACCCGGATGCCGCCGGCTTCACCGCATCCGCCCGGTCACTTCTCGGGGAGCAGCGGGCCGACTTCGCTGGCTACCTCGCCGCGCTCGAACAGCGACGGGAGCACTTCGTCAGGCACGGCGCGGTCTCGGCCGACCACGGCGTCGTGGAGCCGTACACCGTCGACCTCGAGCCGGGCGATGCGGAACGACTGTTCCAGCTCGTGCTCGCCGGTGGCGGCACTCCGGAGGAACGCCGGGCGTTCCGCGGCCACATGCTGCTGCAGATGGCGCGGATGAGCGTCGATGACGGGCTCGTGATGACGATCCACGCGGGCGTGTTCCGCAACCACAGCACGCCGACCTTCGAGCGGTTCGGCCCCGATACCGGGCACGACCTGCCCGTGCCGACCAGTTTCGTGCACGGCCTGAGGCCCCTGCTGCAGCGATTCGGCCTCGAGCGCGACCTGCACATCGTGCTGTTCACGGTGGACGAGACGGCGTACTCGCGCGAGATCGCGCCCATGGCGAGCTTCTACCCGAGCCTGTACATCGGGGCGCCGTGGTGGTTCCTCGACGCCCCGGACTCGATGGCCCGGGTGCGTTCGGCGGTCACCGAGATCGCGGGTTTCTACCGCGGTTCGGGCTTCATCGACGACACCCGGGCGTTCCTGTCGATCCCGGCCCGGCACGACACCGCGAGACGGGCCGACGCGGGATACCTCGCGCGGCTCGTGCGGGAGGGGCGCATCGACCCGTCGACCGCCGAGCGCATCATCGACGACCTGGTCGGCGACATCCCGAGGGCCGTGTTCAAGCTGTGACCCGGGTCAGGCCGCCGGAACACATTGTGCACCTCGGGCTCGGCGCGTTCCACCGGGCGCACCAGGCCTGGTACACCCAGCGCGCCGCCGACGCGGCCGACTGGGGGATCGTCGCGTTCACGGGCCGCAGCGCCGACCTGGCGGTGACGCTCGAAGCCCAGGACTGCGTCTACACGCTCGTCGAGCGCGGCGCCGAGCGTGATCACTTCGAGCGGATCGGATCGATCGTGCGGGCGGTGGCCGGGGATGATGTGGCCGAGTTCGTGCGCGCGCTCGCGTCCCCTGCGACCACAATTCTCACGCTCACCATCACCGAGGCCGGCTACCGGCCCGGCACGGCACTGGAGAGAATCCTTCTCGGACTGCAGCGCCGGCGCGACGCCGGGTGCCCGGGGCTCGCGATTGTTCCCTGCGACAACCTGCCGGACAACGGCGGGGTGGTGAAGCGAGCACTTCTGGCGCTCGCAGAACCGGAGCTGGGGGAGTGGATCTCCGAGAACGTCTCCTTCGTCTCCACCTCCGTCGACCGGATCACCCCGCGGGCCGCGGAAGGGACATCCGCCGAGGTATTCGAGGCCACCGGCTGGCGGGATGTCGCCCCGGTCGTGACCGAGCCGTTCGCCGACTGGGTGCTCAGCGGTGACTTCCCCTCGGGCCGGCCCGCGTGGGAGACCGCCGGAGCGCGATTCGTCGACGAGATAGAGCCGTGGGAGCTGCGTAAGCTGTGGATGCTCAACGGCGCCCACAGCCTCCTGGCCGCCGAGGGCCGGCTGCTCGGGCACGCGACGGTCGCGGAGGCGATCGCCGATCCGCGCTGCCTGGCCGCCGTGCGTGCGCTGTGGGCGGAGGACGCGCGTCAACTGCCTGACCTCGATCTCGACGCCTACGCGGTGGCGCTGCTCGAACGCTTCCGCAACCCTCGTATCGTGCACTCGCTCGACCAGATCGCCATCGACTCGCTCACCAAGGTGAGAGTGCGCATCGTTCCGGTGGCGTTGCGCGAACTCGCGGCAGGACGAGATGCGGAGGCATGCGCCCACGCAATCGCGGCATGGATCGAGTCGTCACCCGGCAGCACCCTTGACCAGGTCGACCGCGAGCTGGCCGCCGACGCCGCGTTCGCAACACGAGTAAAGAAGGAGTTCTCATGATTATCGACAAGGCCGAGGTCATCGTGACCAGCCCGGACCGCAACTTCGTGACCCTCAAGCTCACGACCGACGACGGGCTGACCGGACTCGGGGACGCCACCCTCAATGGGCGCGAGCTCGCCGTCGTGAGCTATCTCAGCGACCATCTGGTGCCCCTCCTCATCGGCCGCGACGCGAGCCGCATCGAGGACACCTGGCAGTTCCTCTACCGCAGCGCGTACTGGCGCCGCGGGCCGGTGACCATGGCGGCGATCGCCGCAGTCGATGTGGCGCTGTGGGACATCAAGGCGAAGGCGGCCGGGATGCCGCTCTACCAGCTGCTCGGCGGTGCATCCCGAACCGGCCTGCTCGCCTACGGTCACGCGAGCGGCCGTGACAACGAGGAACTGTTCGACTCGGTGCGCGAGCACCAGGCCCAGGGTTACCGGGCCATCCGCATCCAGGCGGCGGTGCCGGGGCTGAAGTCCATCTACGGGATCGCGTCCAACGCCACCTACGAAGCGAACACCGGGGTTCGGTACGACCACGAGCCGGCCCAGCGCGGCGGCCTGCCGAACGAGGAGGACTGGGACACCCGCAGCTACCTGCGCCACATGCCGACGGTGTTCGAGGCGGTGCGCAACGAGTTCGGGCCGGAGGTGCCGCTGCTCCACGACGGCCATCACCGGATGACGCCGATCCAGGCCGCGCAGCTCGGCAAGTCGCTTGAGCCGTACGACCTGTTCTGGCTGGAGGACTGCACGCCGGCCGAGAACCAGGAAGCGCTCCGGCTGGTGCGGCAGCACACCACGACCCCGCTGGCGATCGGGGAGATCTTCAACACCATCTGGGACTACCAGCAGATCATCCGCGAGCAGCTCATCGACTACGTGCGCAGCGCCGTCACCCACACGGGCGGCATCACGCACCTGAAGCGGGTGCTCGAGTACGCCGCGCTGTACCAGATCAAATCGGGGATGCACGGGCCGACCGACATCTCACCGGTCGGCATGGCCGCAGCCCTGCATCTCGGTCTCGCGATCCACAACTTCGGCATCCAGGAGTACATGAAGCACGGCGAGAAGACCGACCGGGTCTTCCAGCAGTCGTTCACCTGGTCGGACGGTTTCCTGCACCCGGGCGAGAACCCCGGCATCGGCGTCGAGCTGGACGTCGACGAGGCGGGCAAGTATCCCTACCTGCAGGCCTACCTTCCCTACAACCGTCTCGCCGACGGCACCGTTCACGACTGGTAGCGGTCGGCCCATCACTTTTGTCGGCGCTCAGCGCGGTTACGGTGCGTGTCGTTGCGGGCCATTTTCGACGCACAAAGATCGTGTACCTCGGGGCAGATACCGACGAATCCACCAGCGCCGGGGACTCGGGCCTCGATTGCTCGCTCGCGCCATCGGTCGGGGAGCACGGCCGTATCACTCGAGACAGCGTCGATGTGGTAGTCCCGTTCGTCGGCCCAGTCCGAGTCCTGGCCGGCCAGCATCCACAATCGATTCGATAGATGGTCGTCGATGTCATGTTCCGGTGCGATGTCTGCTTCTGCCGACGCTGTCGCTTCACGCGGAAGCTCGTCGAATTCGAAGCTGGCAAGAATCGCTTGTGAGCCGGCAGCGATGACTCGCTTTTGCTCAACGATCTGGCATGCTCGTGATCGCTTCTAACAGTTCGGGTCGGTTCACGAGTCAGTCGCCCGACGGAGCGCATGGCATCGTTCTGGTCGCGACAGCAAGCCCATGAATGGTGACACGCTCCGCATGTCCAGGTCGGGCTGCTCGGTACCCAGCATCACCTCGATGATCTGCCCGAGTTGGCGCGATTCGATGAGCTGTTCCCACCGGTCCAACCAGGAGACGGCGGCACCGCGAACCTGGGAGCGCTGCGGGCCGATCTTCGCGCGAGCGATATCGAGTACTCGTTGGGGATCCTCGATGAGCTTGGTTGCGATCGTCAGCTTTTCGCCCAGCGCCGCGAGGGCACGGCGCAGTGTCCGGACGTGGATGGTTTCGGCGGCGTCTGACCGCTCCCAGTCCACAACCGTCGATGCGGCAACACAGGAGAGGCGTGCGAATTCGCGAAGGCCTAACACGTGACGAAGACGGGCTTCCCTGATGATTCCGCTCATCTGGTCTCCTTCTGTATGGCTATAGCCAAACGCCGGAGAACCCTGATTGTCGCGCACCGTGCAAATCCCACTCTCGCAATAGCCCTCGGAGGTCCCACGCGCGACTCGCAATGACCGACCGCTCGTCGAGCGTTCCCGCGATGAGCAGCACCTCGCCGTTCAATAGCGAACCCGCGAGTGCCTGGCCCTTGGCGTCAAACAACACCTCGCCGGTGCCGGTGCCGTCGCTCAGCGCCAGCCGCACGATTGCGCCGTCACGCACTCTCGACATCCGCCGCCCGGCAACGAGCACCTCGGCGCCGTCCGGGAGCAGCGGCACCCGTTCCATGGGAACAACGCCGATCTCGCTCAACAGCTGCCCATAGTCGGCCAGCGAGCGGATGACGCTGTCGCGCTCGAGCGCGTCCGCCTCGTCGCGCAGGAGGCGGGCCAGGTCACCGTCGTCCCACAGCGGCACCGGCGGTGTCACCTCGACAACTCGCGATCGCGTAACTCGCCGCCGTACCGGAATGTCTTCAGGCAGCGCCAGCGTCCCGTAGTCGATCAGCATCGGGTCGATCAGCATCGGGTCGATCAGGCTCGGGTCGATGGCGTGACCTCGCAAACACTCGAAGTTATGTTCGAGTGTAGCGGAAGATGCTCTCGGCGACCCCGCGGCCGAACTGTCGGCCCAGGAGATCCCGCCGAACCCCGTAACATGTCGGCGTGAGTACTGCGTCGCGCCGTTTCGCCGTGTGGGCCTGGATCGCGATCCTGGTGCTCATCGGCGGGTTCCAGCTGTTCCGCGGCGCGATCACCGACGCGGCCGTGTTCCTCGCCCTCGCCGTCGCCCTGGTCGCGGACACGATCGGCTGGCTTCCCGCGATCCGGCGACGGGAATCGCGCCTGCCGTGGATCGTCGTCGTGATCGCGCTGGTCGTCGCAGCCGCGGTGCTCGTCCTCACGCCGCGGCACGGGCTCGGCGACCAGCTGGTGCTCATCGCGAGCGGACTTCTCGTGCTCATCGTGGTCTGGCCATCCGCCCCCTCCGGCACCGTGTCACCGATGACCGCCCGGCTGGCTCGTACGGCCGCGCTCTGGGCCGCGGTGGGAATCGCGCTGTGCCTCTGGGAGCTGGCCATGTACCTGCTCGGCACGTTCCTGCCGGGCGGTCGCACCAGCTTCCCGGCACTCTCCGACCTGCTCAACCCGCTGATCGACTCGCCGGCCGGGCGGATCGTGTTCGTGGTGGCGTGGCTGCTCGGCGGCGTCGCCCTCCTCCGCAGGGGCCGCACGCGATGATCCTGAGCGTCATCGGTTTCGCGCTCGGCGTGGCCGCCATCGTCGCGCTCGTGGTGCTGGGGCAGCGCGACCGCGAGCACTTCGCGACCCTCGCCGAACTGCTCGACCGGGTGATGGCGACGAGGACCGCCCGCCTGGCGATCCTCGCGTTCTGGTGGTGGATCGGCTGGCACTTCCTGGTCGCGCAGACCGTCGACCCCGGCGACAGCGCGCCGTTCGGGTGACGCTCAGTTGGCGAGAAGCAGGGTGTCGTCGCTCGCGATCAGCATCGCGACGATCGTGCGGCCGCTCGGGATGAGCGAGATGACGTGCCCATCGGTCGAGGTGCCCATGATGGCCTTGCCGGGGAAGTACGCCCCGAAGCTTCCCTGGCGGTAGTGGGCCAGCGTGGTCGGATCGATGGAGAAGCTCCACGGGTCGGAGTTCGTGAACATCGCGGACAGTTCGCCGAGCGCGGTGCCGGAGTCCTGGCTGCCGGACTGCCCGGCCGACGGGATGACGACGCCGACCGTGGGGCCGAGGTAGTTCTGGATGGTCGCCGAGTCGTGAACGGAGATGGCCGTCTCGATCGCGGCCACATCGTCCGCGCTGAGCGTAGACGCGCCTCCGGTCGACACCGTACGGCTCGGCGCCGCCGCGGCGGCGACCGGAGCGGCGGTGGGGGTGATCGTCGGCGTGGGAGTCACGGCGGGCATGACGGTCGGCGGCGTGATGACCGTCTCGGCGGCGGTGTTCGTCGCGGCCTTCGGGATCAGGCCGGCGACAACGGCACCGCCCGCCCAGACCAGCACCAGTACGCCGGTGAGGGAGACGACGACCCAGAACCACGCCGGGAGGTAACGGGCGGTCTTCGGTCCGGCATGGCTCACCCGACGATTTTAGTGGCCACCGAAGTCAGTGCCCGAGCAGGAGGTCTTCCGATGCGGCCATGTACATCGCCGTGATCAGCCTGTCGTGCCCGACGAACGAGAACACGTGTCCGTCGAAGGAGCGGGCGACGATCGCCCCTTCCGGGAAGAAGTAGCCGTAGGGCCCGGACCGGTATGAGGCGATCGTGCTGGCGGGCAGCGCGAGGTCCCAGTCGTGCGCCGCCGTCGGGTCGAACATGAAGCTCATCGAGTTGACGGCGTCGTCCGGGTTCATCGGGCCGCTCTGGTCGCTCGCCGCGGCGACGACCTCGATCGGATTCGTGAACACGCCGCCATCGGAGAAGGTGGCGGTGTTCTGTGTGTCGAGCGCGCTCGCGATGTAGTCGTCCATCGAACTGTCGAAGGTGCCGCCGCCGGCGATCGCCGTCTCGCCCGGTGTCGGAGACGGTGTCGATGATGTTGCCGGCGTCGCCGATGCGGTGGCCGAGTGCGACGGGGCAGGCGAATGGCCGGCTGCGTTGGTGGACGGATGCCGTGCGGTGAGCAGCAGGACCGTGGTGACGGCGATCGCGACGACGGCGACCGCGATCACGATCCACAGCCAGATCGGCACACGGCGTGCGGCGGGCGGGGTCGCGGTCATGCCGCCTAGGCTAGCGGCATGGCGGACTCGGGCGCGAGAGGGCGAAGGCTCGGAATCGGGGTGGTGCAGTTCGCCCCCGGCGACGACACCTCGGCCAACCTGCTCGCCATGCGCGACCTCGCCGCGCAGGCAGTGGAGCGCGGGGCATCCCTGGTCGTGTTCCCGGAGTACTCCTCCTACTTCACGCCCGAGCTGGGCGCGCACTCGGTGGCGGCCGCACAGCCGCTCGACGGGGAGTTCGTCGACGGGCTCCGAACCCTCGCCAAGGTGCTCGGCGTGCACATCGTCGCCGGCATGCTCGAGTCGACGGCGGACCCGTCGAAGCTCAGCAACACCCTCGTCGCGCTCGACCCGCACGGCGACCTCGTCGCCACCTACCGCAAACTGCACCTCTACGACGCCTTCGGCCAGCGGGAGAGCGACTGGGTGGTCGCAGGTCCCATGGAGGAGCCGCAGACCTTCGAGGTCGCGGGACTCGTGGTCGCGCTGCAGACCTGCTATGACATCCGCTTCCCGGAAGTCACCAGGCGGCTGGTGGATGCCGGGGCCGACATCGTGCTGCTGCCCAGCGAGTGGGTGCGCGGCCCGCTGAAGGAGCAGCACTGGCGCACGCTGGTGACCGCCCGCGCGATCGAGAACACCGTCTATTTCGCCGCCGCCGACCAGGCTCCACCGATCGGCGCGGGCAACAGCATGATCGTCGATCCGATGGGTGTCGAGCTGGTCACGATCGGCGAGAACACGGGGGTCGCGGTCGGCTGGGCCTCGGCCGATCGCCTCGCCGGCGTCAGGGCTGTGAACCCCGCATTGGGGCTACGTCGGTTCGGCGTGCATCCGCTCTAATAGTGGTACCCCCGCGTAGACTCAGCACCAAAGTTCGGGGGAGCGGTTTCATCATGGGGGATCAGGCCTACCGCGTCGTCGTCGTCGAGGACGACGTCGACGTCGCCTATTTCACCCAGACGGTGCTCGAGAAACGCGGCTGCGTCGTGCAGACCGTCACCGATCCGATGCTCGCCAGGACGACGATCGCGGCCTTCGAGCCCGACGTGGTCATCACCGACATCGAGATGCCGGGACTCACCGGCCTCGAGCTGATCGACCTCGTCCGGTCCGACCGGCCGGGCACCCCGGTCGTCGTGATGACAGCACACGTGTCCGTCGACTACGCCGTGGCGGCGCTGCGCAGCCAGGCCGATGAATTTCTCACCAAACCCGTGTCGTCATCCGACCTCATCTCCGTTGTCACGCGGCTGGCGGAGGAGTTCCGCCGCGCGCAGGCGGCCGCCCCGCAGCGCGAGGTGGTGCTCGCCATCGGCGCGCACCCGGATGACGTGGAGATCGGCGTGGGCGGCATCCTGGCGGCGCACCGCGCGGCCGGCGACACCGTCACGATCCTCACCCTGTCCCGCGGCGCGCGCGGCGGCGAGGCGGACGACCGCCAGCACGAGTCGCTGGCGGCGGCGGAGTTCATCGGCGCGCGCCTCTTCATGGAGGACCTCGCCGACACCAAGATCTCGAACTCCGACCCGACGGTCGGCATCATCGAACGCGTGGTTCGGGAGACCAACCCCAGCATCGTCTACACGCACAGCAACCACGACCGTCACCAGGACCACCGGGCCGTGCACGAGGCCAGCCTCATCGCCACCCGCAACGTCCGCACCGTCGCCTGCTACCAGAGCCCGTCGGCCACCGTCGACTACCGGCCGAATCGCTTCGTCTCCATCGACGGCTTCACCGACGCCAAGCTCTCGCTCATCGCCTGCTTCGCGTCGCAGGCTGAGATCCGCGACTACCTGGAGCCGGACTTCGTGCTCGCCACCGCGCGCTACTGGTCGCGCTACGGCCAGGGCACCAGCTGCGAGCCGCTCGAGATCGTGCGCGAGTCCGCCGACGTGTCGGTCTCCCGCGCCGACATCACCTCGGCCGTGCGTGCCGAGAAACAGCGCCAGGGCGACTCGTGACCAGGGCGCTGGTGACGGGGGCCGGGGGGCCAGCGGGAGTCGCGGTGATTCGATCGCTTCTGAAGCGGGCGGATGTCGAGGTCTATGCGGCGGACATGGACGGCTGGGCGAGCGGCCTCTACCTCGTCGCCGCCGGCCGCCGCCGCATCGTTCCGCGCGGCCTCTCGCCGGAGTTCGTCGACTCGGTCATCGCCATCTGCGCCGACGACAGGATCGACGTGCTGTTCTCCACCGTCGACTTCGAGCTGCCGTCGCTGGCGGCCCGCCGCACCGAGCTGGGCTCGACCGTGCTCGCCGCGCCCTCGCTCGACACCCTCGACGCGACCCTCGACAAGTACGCGCTCGCGGAGCGGGTGGCACCGCACGCCCGCGTGCCGGTGACCCGGCTGGTCGGCCCGGATGCCGCCGCCGTCAGCTGGGACTTCCCGATCATCGTGAAGCCGCGACGCGGCGCCGGATCCCGCGGCGTGCGACTGGTGCACGACCGCACGGCGCTCGCCGAACTGGGCGAGGACGACACCCTGATCGCGCAGGAGCTGCTGCCCGGCGACGAGTTCTCGGTCGACGTGTTCGCGAATGCCGCGGGCTCGGTGATCGCCGCCGTTCCACGCACCCGCACCCGGGTCGACTCCGGCGTCTCCATCGCCGGCCGTACGGTACGCGATGACACGCTGGAGGCCACCGCCACGGCGGTCGCCGAGGCGATCGGACTGGTCGGAGTCGCTAACGTGCAGTTGCGCTACGACGTGAACGGCGAGCCGGCTCTGCTCGAGGTGAACCCGCGTTTCCCCGGCGCGATGCCGCTCACCATCGCGGCCGGCGTCGACATGCCGTCGCTCGCCCTCGACCTCGCGCTCGGCCGCGACCTGCCCTCCCATGTCCCTTTCCGCGAACTCGCGAACGTGCGTTACCTCGAGGACGTGTTCGTGGAGCCGGGCGAGATCCTGCACTCCGAGAACGCGGCACACGGGGAGGGGGACTGATGGACCCGATCCTGCTGGGCGACCACCACGTGCACTCCACCTTCTCCGACGACGCGACCAGCACCGTCGCGGAGAACATCGCCGCCGCATCCACCGCCGGCCTCAGCCACCTTCGTCTCGTCGACCACGTTCGCGAATCGACCACCTGGGTTCCGGAGTTCCTCGCGGCGGTCGCCGCCGCACCCGTTCCGGACGGCCTCACCGTGCTCACTGGCGTCGAGGCGAAGATCATGGATGCGACCGGCCGCCTCGACCTGCCCGCCGACTACCGCGGCACCGTGCTCATCGCCGACCACCAGTTCCCCGGCCACGACGGTCCCTGGTCGCCGGCCGAGACCATTCAGCGCCTGGCCACCGGACTTTCGACCGCCGACGCGCTCGACCTCCTGATCGACGGGCTCATCGGAGCGATGGGCGCCGTCGACGACGGACAGCTCGCGCACTGCTTCTCCATCCTCCCCAAGGTCGGGCTCAGCGAGAGCGACCTGACCGACGAACACCTCGCGGCCTGGGTCTCCGCCGCGGCACGCACGGGAACTCTCGTCGAGGTGAACGAGAAATGGGCCTGCCCGTCGCCTCGCTCCCTGGCGGCGGCCCGCTCGGCCGGGGTCACACTCGTGGCATCCACCGACAGCCACGTGGCTCACGATGTCGGCCGTTACGACGCCGTGGCGACGCTGCTGCAGGGGGTGTCCGCGTGATCGTTCTCGAGATATTCCTCCTCATCCTCGTCGCGACGGGTGCGGTGCCCGTGCTCTCCGCCGCGTACTCATTCCTCGCCATCCCGTTCCACTCATTCATCAACCACTACGGGAAGGCGCACCCGATGGCTCCCCGGGTCGCGATCGTCGTTCCGGCGTGGAACGAGGGTGCGGTGATCGGCAGCTCCATCGACCGGCTGATGGCGCTCGACTATCCCCGCGAGAAGCTGCGCGTGTACGTCGTCGACGACGCCAGCACCGACAACACGCCTGACGTCATCCAGGCCAAGGCCGTGGAGTACCCGGGCAGTGTCTACCACCTGCGCCGCGACCGGGGTGGCGAAGGCAAGGCCCACACGCTGAACCACGGCATCCGGATCGTGCTCGAGGACGACTGGATGGAGGCGCTCCTCATCATGGACGCCGACGTGAAGTACCTGCCGAACTCCCTGCGCAAGATGACCCGGCACTTCGCCGACCCGGAGGTGGGCGCGGTGTCCGCGTACATCCGCGAGGGCAGCGCGGACAAGAACTACCTCACCCGGTTCATCGGCATCGAGTACATCCTCAGTCAGCCGGCGGCACGGCGGGCGCAGAACGTGCTCGGCGCCCAGGCCTGCCTCGCGGGTGGTGCCCAGCTGCACACCCGGGAGAACCTCATCGCGATCGGCGGCCAGATCGACACGGCGTCACTCGCCGAAGACACCATCACCACGTTCGAGACGCAGCTCAAGGGACGCAAGGTGGTGTTCGAGCCTCTCGCGATCGTGCTCGCCGAGGAGCCGGGGTCGGTGGATGCCCTGTGGAAGCAGCGCCTGCGCTGGGCGCGGGGCAACGTGTCGGTCACCTACCGCTACCGCAAGGTCTGGTTCCGTCCATCCCGCGTGCACAAACTGGGCACGATCTCGTTCGGCCTGGTCTGGTTCAGCCTCTGGCTGCTGCCGGTCGCGATGGTGCTGTCATCGATCGGGCTGCTCGGTCTCCTGCTGCTGCAGAGCGACCTCGCGACCATCGTGTTCCGCGCCCTCTGGATCTCGGCCGCGTGCACCTACGTCTTCATCCTGGCGCTCGGCTCCCAGATGGACCGGAAGCTGGCTGGGAACGCCTGGCGGGAGGTGCTCACCTTCCCGGGCATCATCTCCATGATCGTCATGCTCACCGCATTCTTCCCGCGGCTGGTCGAGGTCTACATCCCCGGTCTGTTCGGCGCGAAGCTCGACGGGACCGGCCTGTTCTGGATCACCGTCGCCATCTACGTCTGGATCCCGTTCTCCATGGTGGGCGCGTTGCTGGCCCGCACGCTGGACCGGAGCGCGGTCGGCCGCGTGCTCGCGGCCGCTCTCATCTACCTGGTCGGCTACGGGTCGCTGCTCTGCGCGATCACTTTCGACTCATACATCAAGGAACTCCGGCATGCCGAATCCCGGTGGGACAAGACCGAGAAGACGGGGCGGGTGCTCGCATGACCGAGCATGAAAGAAGGATCGTGCAGCAGGAGCAGCGAGAGATCGACGCCGATCGCCGGCACGAACGCGTGCTCATCCCCAAGGCACTGCTGGCCCTGGCGGTCGTTGCGGTGCTGGTGATCATCAGGCAGGTGTTCTTCGCGTGACAGTGACCATTCCCGCGATCGAGCGAGCGAGGATCCTCGTCGTCGACGACAGCGAGGACCAGCGCGCGCTGCTCTCGCGCTACTTCGAACTCGCCGGCTGCGACGTGATCGCTGTCGGCAGCGCCGAGGAGGCGATCCTCGCCTACAGCCGGCAGACGCCCGACCTCGCGGTGATCGACCTCGTGCTGCCCGGCATCACCGGCTGGGATCTCACCGCACGGCTGAAGGCGGAGCGCCCCGAGTGCGCCATCGCGATCACCTCGGTGCTCGACGCCTCAGAATACCCAGAGGCCCAGGCAGTCCTGCCGAAGCCGTTCACCGGGGCACAGGTGCGTCGCGTTCTGCGCGACCACGTGCCGGGATGGAGTGCACCATGACAGAGTCCACACGAACACGGGTCGTGATCGCCGACGATGACGCCGACATCCGCGCGCTCGTCGCGATCGCGGTCGACCGCGCCGGCTTCGAGCTGGTCGCGGCCGCGGAGGACGGCACGCAGGCCTACGCCGCCATCCTGGAGCATCGCCCCGACCTTGTGGTGCTCGACGTCTCCATGCCCGGGATGACGGGGCTGGAGGTGAGCAGGCTGGTGCGCAGCGACATCGCGCTCGACTCCACGATGATCGTGATGCTCTCCGCCGCGGTGGACGAGCAGTCCCGTGACGCCGGCTTCGAGGCTGGCGCCTCGCACTTCCTCTCCAAACCCTTCAGCCCGCGCGAACTCGCCGCGCGCCTCTCAGACCTGATGCCGGCCTCATAGTGAGACGACTCTGGGGGATCGTGATGGGCAGGCTGTCCGTCGACCGGCCGTCGCCGGCGCTGAAGCAGCTGCCCACCGTGGTCGCGTTCGCCGCGGCGACAATCACGGCCATCCTGGTGCCGTCGATCCTCATCACCAGTCCGTACGCGGTCATCGTCGGGGCGATCTTCATGACCATCGCCACCCTGGTGGCGCTGTATTTCACCCGACAGCCCGACTACAACCGGTGGTGGGCGCTCATCGTGCCGGGCCTGTCGCTCACCGCGATCGCGTTCCTGCGGGTGGGCACTGGCGGCATGATGTCGCTGTTCGGGTCGCTCATCATCCTGCCGATCGTCTGGATCGCGACCGAGCGAGGGCGCCGCTGGGTCGTGGTGTCGATCTTCGGCGCCTCCGCCTCGCTGATGCTGCCGTACATCACGGAGTGGCGTGTGCCCATCGACCCGTCGGAGTGGCTGCGGGGCGTCTTCGGCCCGATCGTGTACGGCATCACCGCGGCGATCATCAACGAGATGTCCCGCCAGAGCCGCAACCAGTATGTGGCGATCCGCGATCTCGCGCGCCAACGGGAGGGCCTGCTCGACGAGACCGTGGCCGCAGCGAAGGCGCTCGCGGCGAACGAGGTGCGCCTTCGCGCCGCCGACCGTCTCACCCGCAGCGTGCTCGACGCCGTCACCGAGCAGGCCGTGATCGGAACCGATCTCACCGGACTCATCGACGTCTGGAATCCGGGAGCCTCGGTGATGCTGGGGCTCGCGCCCGACGAGACGCAGGGCAAGCGCTACATTTTCGAGTTCCATCGCGACGAGCAGCTCGAGGCGCGAGCCAAAGAGCTCAACTACCCCGCCGGGGCGACCGTGCTCAACCCCGGGTTCTCGGCGCTGGTGGAGTCCGCCCGCCTCGGCCATGCCGAGGTGCGCGACTGGACCTACGTGCGCAGCGATGGTTCAGAACTCAGCGTCTCCGTCGCGGTCACGCCACGCAGCGACGAACTCGGCGAGACGATCGGCTACATCTTCGTGGCCACGGATGTCACCCAGGCCCTCGAGGTCTCGCGCCTGAAGGACGAGTTCGTGGGTCTCATCTCGCACGAGCTGCGCACCCCGCTCTCGTCGATCCTCGGCTACCTCGAGCTCATGCGCGACGACGAGGAGTCGCCGCTGTCGGCCGAGCAGGTGCAGTACCTGGGCGTCGCCGAGCGCAACGCCCATCGCCTGCTCCGACTGGTCGGCGACCTGTTGTTCACCGCGCAGGTCTCGTCGGGACGGTTCCCGCTCGACCTGAGCCTCGTCCCCCTCGGTGACGTGGTGACGTCGTCGGTGGTCTCCGCGAAACCCGTTGCCGCGTCGGCCGGCGTCGAGCTGGTGCTCGACCCCGTCGCGAAATCGATCGTGGTGCGCGGGGACGCGGTGCGTCTCGGCCAGGCCTGCGACAATCTCATCTCCAACGCCATCAAGTTCACCCCGCGCGGCGGCACCGTCACGGTGACCGTCGGCACCAGCGCGGAGGACGCGATCATCACCGTCCGCGACACCGGGATGGGCATCCCCGCCTCTGAGCTCGACCAGCTGTATGCGCGGTTCTTCCGGGCATCCACCGCCACCCGCAACGCCGTTCCCGGGGTCGGGCTCGGGCTGACGATCACGAAGGCGATCGTCACCGCGCACGAAGGCGAACTCGACGTCGAGTCGGAGGAGGGCGTCGGCACGGCCTTCAGCCTGTCGCTGCCCCTGCTGCGCAAGGTCGCCGCCTGATCGTCCCCGGCCGCTGAGGGTGTCTCTCCGGTCGCTGAGGGTGTCTCTCCGGTCGCTGAGCTCGTCGAAGCGCTACAGCTTCGCCAGCTGCGCGCTCGCGCGCTCGAGTACCTCGACGCGCTTGCAGAACGCGAACCGAACCAGGGATGCGTACTCGCCTTTGTTCGCGTCGGTCACGAACGCGCTCACCGGCACGGCCACGACCCCGGCGAGGGCGGGAAGCCGGCGGCAGAACGCGGCCGCGTCCCCGAAGCCGAGCGGTGCGGCATCCGCGACCACGAAGTAGGAGCCGAGCGAGGGGCTCACCCCGAACCCGGCCGCGCGCAGGCCGGCCGAGAGCACGTCCCGCTTCCCGGCGAGCACAGCGGCGGCCCCGGTGAAGTAGGTGTCCGGCAGTCCCAGCCCGACCGCGATGGCCGGCTGGAACGGCGCGGCGTTCACATAGGTGAGGAACTGTTTCACCGCGAGGACCGCCTGCAACAGGTCAGGCGGAGCCGTCACCCAGCCCACCTTCCAGCCGGTCGCGCTGAAGGTCTTGCCGCCGCTCGAGATGGTGACCGTGCGATCGGAGGCCCCGGGCAGCGTCGCGATCGGCACGTGTGCGACGCCGAAGGTGAGATGTTCGTAGACCTCGTCGGTGACGATGATCGCGTCGTGCTGCTCGGCCAGCTCCACGATCAGTTGTAGCGTCTCGCGGCCGAACACCGCCCCGGTCGGGTTGTGCGGGTTGTTGACCAGGATGATGCGGGTGCGATCGCTGACCGCGCGACGCAGCTCGTCGTGGTCGGGCTGGAAGTCGGGGGCGCGCAGCGGGACCGTGCGGTGCACGGCGCCAGCGAGGGCGATGACTGCGCCATAGGAGTCGTAGAACGGCTCGAAGGTGAGCACCTCGTCGCCCGGTTCGACGAGCGCCAGCACGGCGGCGGCGATCGCCTCGGTGGCGCCCGCGGTGACCAGCACCCCGGTGTCCGGGTCGGGGGTGAGACCGTAGAAGCGTTCCTGGTGGGCGGCGATCGCCTGGCGCAGCACCGGCATCCCGAGGCCGGGCGGGTACTGGTTCATTCCGGCGTCGATGGCCGCCTTGGCGGCGTCGAGCACCTCGGCCGGGCCGTCCTCGTCGGGGAAGCCCTGGCCGAGGTTGATGGCGCCCGTGGAGACCGCGAGCGCCGACATCTCGGCGAAGATCGTCGGGCGCAGCTGCCCGTCAGCTCCGAGCAGCATCGCGCCGCGCGCCGCGCGCTCCCAGGCGCCGGAAACGTCCATCGCCCCACGCTATCGCCTCCGCCCCTCCATACCCGACGTTCGCCGACATGTGGATAGCTCGGGCGGGACTCCCGTCGCTCGCCCTACTTTCTTCGCATGCGGATCATCGCCCTCGCGGCCCTCACCCTCCTGCTCACCGGATGCGTCCCCGCCGACCCGGTCGTCACGCTTGTACCCGTCCCCAGCACGACGCCGCTCTTCGCGTCGGATGCCGACGCCCTCAAGGCGGCCGAAGACGCGTATGCGGCGTACCTGAAGGTCTCCGACCAGATCCTTGCCGACGGCGGCGCCGACCCGGGGCGGATTGATGCGGTGGCGACACCATCGGTAGCTAAAGACGAGAAAAAGGGCTACGCAATCTTTCAGCAGGACGGATATAAGCAGGTCGGCCTGACTACTTTCGATTCGGCTTCCTTGCAGCAATACATTGCCGCTTCGCCGAACGGCAAAGGGATCGTCACGATTTACGTTTGTGCGAACGTCGCCGGCGTGAACGTATTTGGTCCCTCGGGTCAGTCAGTCGTGTCTCCGAGCAGGCCTGACAGGACTCCGTTCGAAGTGTCTTTCGATGTCGCGGCCAATAGCCATTCTTTGCTCATCTCCGAAAAAGACGTTTGGGAGGGGAAATCGTTTTGCTAATTCGAAGAAATATTGCATTTGTCCTAGTCGCCGTTGTGTCGCTCGCTCTAGTGGCCCTGTCGGAAGAGTTCGCCTTTGCCGACCCGTGTTCGGGTGCGATCTTGAACACTGGAGGGTGTGCGTCTGTGCACGCTGAAATCACCAACGGCGCAGCGCGCCTGACTGCCAGGTCGGTCAAGCCACCCCTGAAAGCCCCGCTACCGTGGGTGCTGGGTGGGCCGCCCGCCGCGACACCGAGCACCGGCTCGCACGACTACCCGCCGCCGATCCGTGACGGCTACACGGTGACCGGCCCGCTCACCCTGAGCGACCTTGCGAGCTTCACCCCGACACCGGGCACCGATCACATGCAGCCGAACGGGTGGTCCGTGGTGGGGGTGAGCACCAACTTCTATGCGGTCGTCTCGACCCAGGTGCAGGATGGCGAACTGCTGGGCAAGCCGGCATCCGTGCGTTTCACGCCGAAGGCGTTCCGTTGGGACTACGGGGATGGCATCTCGGCGACCCGCTCCACCAAGGGCGCGACGTGGCTTGCCCAGGGGATCACGGAGTTCGACCCGACCCCGACCAGTCACATCTACCGGGCGAAGGGCAGCTACACGATCACTCTCACCATCGACTTCGGCGCCGAATACCGCTACGCCGGCGGTGACTGGGTGGCGGTCGCGGGCACGCTTCCGGTCCCGGCGAATCCGCTCACCACGACGGCGGGCGACGCGAAGACCGTGCTGGTGTCTAAAGACTGCCTGGCCAACCCGTCCGGCCCCGGATGCTGATCGTCAGCCGTTACTGAGCAGAGCGAAGGCGTGCTTTCAGCGCGCGCAAATAGAATGCTCAGGTTGGCGCACGATGCTAGCAACGCTTGGAAGGAGCAGCACCATGACCGACAGCCCGGACGACCACATTCCCGCCGCCGAAACCCCCGCGCCCAAGACACCCCGCGCGCGCACCCCGAAAGCCCCGGCCCCCGCGGCAGCGACGCCGCCCGCGGCCGCCCCCGGCTCCCCGACTGCGCCCAGTTCCCCGACTGCACCGACGCAGCCGATCGCCGCATCCACTGAAGCTCCTACGGCCGCCACCCCGGCGCGGCGCTCGATCGCAGTCCCCGTGGTCGTCGCCCTCGTCGTCGGCGCGGTCGTCGGTGGTGGCGCGGGCGCAGGAGTCGCGGCCTGGGCCGTCTCCGCGAGCCAGAGCGGCAACACGACGTCAGTGCCGAAGGCACAGAACGTGACCGTCAACAACACCGACAAGGTGGATGTGGTCAGTGCGGTTGCGGCGAAGGCCGAGCCGTCGGTGGTCACCATCAACGTCACCGGCACGAGCGTAGCCGGCACCGGGTCGGGCATCATTCTCAGCGCCGATGGTTACGTGCTCACCAACACCCACGTCGTCACCCTCGAGGGTGCGACCTCGACCGGCAAGATCCAGGTCACCGCGTCGAACGGCCAGCTCTACGGCGCCACCGTCGTCGGAACGGACCCGATCGTCGACCTCGCCGTCATCAAACTGACGAATGCGAGCGGGCTGCAGCCGGCGAGCTTCGCCGACTCGAGCAAGCTGAACGTCGGTGAGACCGCGATCGCGATCGGCGCGCCGCTCGGCCTGTCGAACACGGTCACCAGCGGTATCGTGAGCGCGCTCAACCGCAGCATCACCATCGCGTCCTCCGCGGTGCCCAACTCCAGCTCCAGCGACGGGTCGAACAGCGGAAACGGTAACGGTGGCAACTCGAACAGCCCGTTCAACTTCTGGAACTTCGACAACGGTAACGGCGGCAGCTCGAGCGGCCAGTCGACCACCGCGACGGCCACGATCTCGCTGCCCGTCATCCAGACGGACGCCGCCATCAATCCCGGCAACTCGGGTGGCGCGCTGCTCGACTCCGACGCGAAGGTGATCGGCGTCAACGTCGCCATCGCCAGCGCGAGCGACACGTCCACCACGGGCACCCAGTCGGGCAGCATCGGTGTCGGCTTCGCCATCCCGGCGAACCTGGCCCAGCGCGTCGCCAACGAGATCATCAAGAGCGGCTCGGCCACGCATGGCCTGCTGGGCGCGAGCGTCAGCGACGTGACCTCTACCGACTCCAGCACGACGGTCGGCGCGAAGGTGGTCTCGGTGGTCTCCGGCGGTGCGGCCGACAAGGCGGGCATCAAGGCCGGCGACGTGATCACCAGCTTCGGCGGGGTCGCCATCACCGGCAGCACGGACCTCACCGCCCAGGTGCGGTTCCTCGCCGCCGGCGCCGACAGCTCGCTCACCTACGTGCGCGACGGCAAGTCGACGACGACGAACGTGACACTCGGCACGCTCAAGTAACCTTCCACGAACGCAGGCACGGGCGCCGCAGCAGCGGCGCCCGTGCCTGCGTTCTGCTGCCTGCTAGGCTCAACCGACCCACCCCACACACGCATTGGAATCCATGGCCACCAAGGCATCGACCCCTCACGGCGTGTCCTACGTCATGCCGGTGCTCAACGAAGAGGCGTACATCGGCAACGCCGTGCGCACCGTGCTCGACCAGGACTGGGCCGGCCCGAAAGAGCTCATCCTGGCCCTCGGTCCCTCCACCGACCAGACCGACGACATCGTCGCCGCGTTCGCTGCGGAGGACGCGCGGATCATCCCGGTGCGGAACCCGGACATCGACATCCCGGTGGGCCTGAACCTCGCCATCCGGGCGAGCAGGTACCCGATCGTGGTGCGCGTCGACGCGCACTCCGAACTGGAACCGGACTACACCCGCCGGGCCATCGACGACCTGGAGCGCACCGGCGCGGCCAACGTCGGCGGTGTGATGAAGGCTCGCGGCAGGACACCGTTCCAGGGGGCGGTTGCCCGCGGATACAACAGCCGCTTCGGGCTCGGTGGCGCAAGCTACCACAGCGGCGGTGAGGCGGGCCCGGCGGAGTCGGCCTATCTCGGGGTCTTCCGTCGCGAGGTGCTCGACGAGGTCGGTCTCTACGACGAGACCATCCGCCGCGGCGAGGACTGGGAACTGAACCTCCGCATCCGTGCTGCCGGCCACGCCGTCTGGTTCGACCCGACCCTCCAGGTCACCTACTGGCCGCGCGAGAGCTGGACCAAACTGGCGCGCCAGTTCCTGTCCACCGGCGTGTGGCGCGGCGAACTGGTGCGACGCTTCCGTGGCCGCAACCCGTGGCGCTTCTTCGCACCGCCGCTGCTGGTGCTGGCGCTCGCCCTCAGCGTCGTGCTGCTCGTGCTGCAGCTCACCTCGGTGATGCGCGGCTGGCCGAGCATCGTGCTCTCGCTGGTCTACCTGGCGCCACTGGTCTACGTGGCGCTGCTGGCCTTCATCAGCTTCACCCGGAGCGGCGGGGCCCGGTGGCGCGACCGCTGGCGGTTCTTCTACGTACTGCCGACCATGCACATCAGCTGGGGCGCCGGTTTCCTCGTCGGGGTCGTGCGCGGGGCGCGGGACACGGTCGACACGTCCCGCACCGGCTAGCCCGAAAGCCCACTAGCCGAGGAAGCCCTCGGCGACCAGCCGTTCCACCACCCGCGCTGCCGCGTTGCCGTCATCCCGCGGATTGAACCTGGCCCGCCACGCCGCATAGCGGGCGGCGTACTCCGGGGCGATCGAGTCGCGGCGGCGCACCAGGTCGACGAGCTGCCCCAGTTCGGGCACGACCGGACCCGGCGCGACCTCGAGCAGGTCGAAGTAGAACCCGCGCAGCGTGCGCCGATAGCGCTCGAGGTCGGGTGTGAAGAAGAACAGGGGTTTGCCGGTGACGGTGAAGTCGAACATGACGGACGAGTAGTCGGTGACGAGCGCGTCGGCGACGAGGAAGAGTTGCGAGACATCCGGAAAACCGGTCACGTCGATGACCCCGTCGGCGTGGACGTCTTCGCCGGGCAGCAGGGTGCGCGAATGCCCCCGAATGAGCGTGACGAAGCCGGGACCGAGGTCCCGTGCGAACCGGGCGACATCGAGGTGGTCGACGTGGTCGCGACGGTCGTCGCGCCAGGTGGGAGCGTAGAGCAGCACGGTCACACCGTCGGCCATGCCGAGCCGAGTGCGTACGGCAGCGGCGTCGCCGGACAGCAGCACGTCATCCCTCGGATAACCCAGCTCCCACACCGGCCCGCGATAGGCGTACGCGCGGCGGAGGACGCCTCGGCTGTAGTCGTTCTGCGCGAGCAGCACGTTCCACCGCCGGCTCTCCAGCACGGTCGCGATCGCGGCGCGCAGGCCGTGGCCGCGCCGGCTGAGCGCCAGCTTCTTGAGCATGGTGCCGTGCCAGGTCTGCAGTACGCGCTGGTGCCGGCGCGGTTCATAGCGTTTGCGCAGCCAGTCGTTGACCACGAGAAGTCGCGCGGACCCGCGGACCCGCCACCACTCCGCGCTGCCGTTGACGATCGCGATAGCGCCATCCGGGACCTCGACGGACGCGTCGGCGACACTCCAGTAGCGCGCCGTCGACGGCCGGAGCCGCGCGATCTCCCGGTCGATGGCCAGGGGGTTGCACGACGCGTTCCTGCCGTAGAAGCTCTCGAAGAACACCGCGTCGATCGGCTCGTAGCGGGTCGCGCGGTAGTCGGACTCGAGGGCGGCCTGCTGCTGCGGACCGCGTTCACGGTCGGTGAGGGGAGGCTCCAGGATGACGACCAGGCCGTCCTCGCGCCGCTCGAACCGCACCCGGGTGACACCCTCGATCAGCTGCGGTGCCGGCAACTCTGCCGCGTCGGCGAGGGTGGCACCGTGGAGCAGGTATTCCCCGGACCGCGCGGGAAGCAACGGGGACTTCCACGTGGAGAGCTCCAGCGGCACCACTGCGGTGAATCGTCCGGAGCCGCCCGATACGGTCGCTGCGAGCGTCTGGCGTGAGCCCGCAATGCTGAGTGCGGGTGCGCTCCCTGCCGTTCCCGACAGCAGGATCGACCTGCCCTCGGCGTCGACCTCGACCGTCTCGATCCGCGCCCGCGGCACTGCGGCGGCCATCTAGTCGCCCAACTCCTTCGTGATCTCCGCATACACTCTGGCAGTGTTGCCGCCGTCGCGGTAGGCGAAATGGGTCGACGCGAGTGCGGCGCTGTGGTCGAGCACCCTCTTCGCCCAGTCCGGGTCTGAGTCGAAGCGGTCCAGCTGGGCGAGCAGCGCGGTCCAGGTGCGCACCGCCCGCCCGCCCGAGAACAGCCGGTACGGCTCATACAGTCCGCGTGACGTCGTGTACGCCTCCTCGTCCGGTGCGAGAAAGAACAGCGCGCCGCCGGTGAGGGAGAAGTCGAAGGCGATCGACGAGTAGTCCGTGATAAGGAGGTCGAAGGCGGGGAGCAGGGGGGTGATGTCCGCCCGCAGGTCGGGGCCCAGCATCCGCACCCTCGGCGAGGCGGATGCGCCGGCCGCGTAGTCGCTGACGCTGAGCGGGTGCGGCCGCACCAGGAGGGTCGCGTCGGCCCGTTCGAGCCAGTCCGCGATGCGCTGCCAGTCGGCGGCGGCCGGGGCTCCGGGGTCGGCCTCGCCGTCGCGCCAGGTCGGCGCGAGCAGCACCAGACGCCGTGCGTCATCCGTGTCTTCAGGACTATCGGGGACCGACAGGATGCCGAGCACCGTCGCGCGCGCGGCCGAAGCGCTCGTGCGCGCCAGCACGTCGTCGCGCGGATCCCCGGTCACGACCACCTGGTCGCCGAGCGCGAAAGCGGTCCGCAGTCGCGTGGCGACCAGCTCGGATGCGGCCGGCATCATGCGGATCGCCCGGAAGCCGCGACGGTAGAACTTTCTCAGCAGGCCGCGCAGCCGCCAGGCGCCCGGGATGCCGATCGTCATGGTCGCGGGGGAGTCGAGCTGGATCAGCTTCAGCGGCACCCCGTGCCAGAGCTGCACGACGAAACTCCCGCGAGTGCCGTAGCGATTGACATCGCCGAAGCCGTGGGTGAGCACCACCACCTGTGCGCGGAGGGTCCGCAGCAGTCCGCGTGGGGAGGACTTGGTGACCGCCGGCACGCCGAGCGCGGCCGCGGCGGCGGCATCCGCATCATCCCGCGCCAGCCAGGTGAGCGACAGCTCCGGATGCCGTGCGCTCACGTACCGGTACAGCTCGAGCGCCCCCTCGCCGATGCCGGGGCCGCTGCCGAACACCCAGCGACCGTGACGGCGGGGAACCACGGCGCTCGCACAGATGCCGAGCGCATAGAGCGGAAGGGACAGCAGCTTGCGAGCGTTTCCCTTCGCAAAGTCGAACGCCGGCACGTGGGGGAGCCTAGCATCGGGGTTCCCCCACATCTGGCGCTGCTTTAATCGGCGTGTGCCTCTCCTCCACGACGTCAGGACCGCCGCCCGGGTCGCCAGGAACCTCCTCACCTCCCGCGCCAACCGGCGCGACATGGAGCGGATCTCGCGCCGCCAGCCGAAGCTCGTGCCCGGCTCCATCAGGATCGCGCTGTATTTCGCCGACACGCAGGCGAACCTGTACCAGGTGCGCCAGTGGTACGCGCCGCTCGCGGAGCTGGCGAAGACCTGGCCGACGGTGATCATCGCGCGAGCTCCCAGTTCTGCCCTCGCCCTGGTGAACGAGTCACCGGTGCCGGTGAAGTACCTGCGCACGGTGCTCGAACTCGAAGACTTCGTCTCGGAGCAGGACCTGCACGTGGTGCTCTACGTCAACCAGAACGCGAAGAATTTCCAGATGTTCCGTTACGGGCGCATGTGGCACGTTTTCATCAACCATGGTGAGAGCGACAAGATGTACATGACCACCAACCAGTTCAAGGCCTACGACTACAGCCTGGTCGCGGGGGAGGCCGCCCGCGATCGCCTGCGGCGCAAGCTCTGGGGCTTCGATGTCGAGGGTCGCACCATGATGATCGGGCGGCCGCAGGCCGACCACCTCGCCGGGGCGCTCCCGTTCACGCCCGACGACCGCACCGTCGTGCTGTACTCGCCCACCTGGGAGGGGGACCGGGATGCGGCGGCCTACGGGTCCGTGCGCACGCACGGGGTCGCGCTCACGGCCGCGCTCCTCGCGAGCGGCGGGCACCGGATCATCTATCGGCCGCATCCGCGAACCGGCGTGCTCGACCCTGACACGCGTCGCGCGAACGAGACGATCATCGCCGCGATCAGGGCGGCTAACGCGAAGGACCCGTCGGCACAGCACGTGTTCGATGACGGCCCCGAGCTCGGCTGGCAGCTGGGGGCGGCGGATGTCGCGATCACCGACGTGTCGGCCATGGTGTACGACCGGCTGGCCACCGGAAAGCCCCTGGTCGTGACTCGCCCGATGTCCGTCGATGCGGAGATCGACGAGGACGGCTACCTCGGTCAGGCCGAATGGCTGACGGCGGCGGAGGCGCCGGACGTCGTCGGGATCGTCGACCGTGCGCTGCACGACAAGGCGGCACTCGAGCGTCTCGGATTCTGGGTGGAACGCCATTTCGGTGACACCACGCCCGGTGCCGCAACGGGACGCTTCGAGGCCGCGATCAGGCAGTTGATGATGGACTGGGACCGGTTCGCGGCGGAGCACGCGGATGAACCCCTGTCGCGTGACCTCGGCGACGATGACGGGTCCGAGGGCGACGACTGATCCTGGTACTGCCCTGCTGGCATCAGGGTATGAAGATCAGCATCAGCCTTCCGGCCGAGGATCTCGAATTCGTCGACGCGCAGACTTCCACGGGCCTTTTCGCGTCACGCAGTGCGGTTCTGCACGCCGCGGTTCGTCTGTTGAAAGATCGCCACTACGCGGATTCCTACGCTGCCGCATGGGACGAATGGGATGCATCCGAGGATGGCGCGATGTGGAACGCTGTCATCGGTGATGGCGTGAACTAGTGGAGCGGGGCGACATCTTTCTTGTAAACCTTGACCCTGTTGTCGGGTCGGAATCGAACAAGCAACGCCCTGCGCTGATCGTCTCGAACAATGCCGCGAACAATTCTGTCGAACGCCGGGGGCGCGGCGTCGTGACTGTCGTGCCTCTCACGACCAATATCACGAATATCTATCCGTTCCACGTCTTGCTGAGACCCGGCGATACGGGGTTGGAGGAGGCATCCAAAGCCCAGGCAGAGCAGATGAGATCGGTTTCGACCGAACGCTTCACACGGATGGTCGGCCGAGTCTCGGTAGCCCGCATGCGCGACCTCGATGACGTCCTACGGCTGCATCTCATCCTGTGAAGCCAGTTAGGGCATATAAACCTGAGCGCACAAGCGTCTGGTCGTTCCGCGACGCGGCGCGTAGCAATGACGTATGCCCCAGCCGATCTCCGATGCCGCGCGCATCCTCGGCGAACGCATCCGGGACCGGCGTCTGGTGCTCGCCTGCAGTCAGGAGGAGATCGCCCACCTGGCGGGCATGAACGTGTCGAACTACGGCAAGATCGAGCGCGGTCTCGGCAACCCGAACTTTCACACCATCGTGCTCATCGCCGCGGTACTGACGATCGATCCCGGCTCCCTGATGACAGGGATCGGCAAGGGCTCGTTGCCGCCGAAGTCGAGGGCCTTCACCGCCGCCGACTTCGTTCGCGAGCGCACCGAACGCGGCCGGAAGCAATAGAAGCCCGGCTAGAAGCTCACCCTCCAGAGATATTCGTCACCATCGGGACGGAACCACCTCACGACCAGAACGGTGCTTCGCGCCAGGTCGCGCACAGAGATGACCACCTCCAGCGACTCACCCGGTTCGAGCGCCGCGGGAGGGCTGGCCGGCATCACGCCGGCGCCCAGGAGGCTCATCGTGATGCCGTTGAGGCGCTCCCCGCCGGTGTTGGTGATGATGTAGCGGCGCGGTCCGGCATCCCGCTCGACGGCGAACGGCACGGGGTATGCGGGGTCTGGTGGCGTGGAACGCGGGCCGGTCATTCCCGCACGCTAGGGGCTGCATCCGACCCGCCCCGCCGCCGACCGCCACGTGGCAGCTGTGGAGGAGAGGTGTCAGTCGACCGGGGGCGTGGCCGGTCGCGGCGGCAGCATGCGCTGCGCCCGTGAGCCGAGCGATTTCGCCGAGTTCGCGGCCGCCGAACCGATGGCGCGGCCCGCGGTGCCCGCGCGTGACCCGACTGCCTTGCCCGCGTCTCCGACCCGCGACGCGATGGTCGGCTCGCCCGGAATGCGGATGCGCGGCTCGAGACCGGCCGGGAACTCGGCGGGCGCCGGGCCGAAGGCCGACCGCGAGCTGGTGACCACCTTGCGGCCGAGGATGTTGTTGCCGGCACCGCCGATGACGGCGCCGATCCCGAACGGAATCGCGCGCCCGATGAACGTCGCCCCCTGTGAGGTCGCGAAGCGCCGCACGAAAATGCCCTGCACGCGTGAGGCGACCTGGTTCAGGGCGGCCTCGGGCAGGCTCTTGGTGACCAGTTCGCCCCAGAACTTCGGCTTGGCCGGACCCTTGCCGGTGACCTGCCCGGCAAGCTGCTTGATGAGGTCCGATCCGGCGGTGCCGAGCATCATCGTCATCACGAGCGTGCGCGCGCGGTCCGGCTCGTCGACCGCGATCCCGTGGATCTCCGTGACCGACTGGGCGAACAGGGCACTGCCCTCGAGGAAGCCGGCGGTCTCGACGGCCGACAGCGCGAAGGAGATGCCGATGCCGACGGCGGGGATCACGGCGCTCGCTCCGACCGCGGCACCCCCGGTGGTCACCGCGGCCACGTACCGGCGCTCGAGGATCTTGATCACCTCGGCGGGCGTGGCCTGGGGGTAGTGCCGACGGATGCCGCGGATGTGCGCGAGCACGACCGGACGCTGCACCGACAGCAGCTTCTCCACCCCTTTGTCGACCGGCTGCGACTTCGTGATGCCGCTTATTTCCGGAACAGGGCCGCGGGGAACGATGCTCACGCCGTCACCCCGTACTCGGCGTTGTAGCGGTCGAGCACCTCTTCGATGGTGCTGTCGAGTACGAGCCGGCCCTTGTCGAGGTAGAGACCGCGCGTGCAGAACCGCCGGAGGTCCTTCTCGCTGTGCGACACGAAGAACAATGTACGCCCGCCCGCCAACAGCTCCTCGATGCGGCGGTAGCACTTCTCCCGGAATGCGCGGTCGCCCACCGCGAGCACCTCGTCAACGAGGATGATGGGTTCCTCGAGGCGGGAGATCACGGCGAAGGCGATGCGCACCTTCATCCCACTGGAGAGGTGCTTGTACGGGGTGTCGAGGAAGTCGCCGATCTCGGAGAAGGCGACGATCTCGGTGAACTGGGCGTCGACTTCGGACCGCTTCATGCCGTGGAGCCCGCCGGTGAGGTAGACGTTGTCGCGCACGGTGAGGTCATCGACGAAGCCGCCGGTGATCTCGATCAGCGGTGCGACGCCCTCGTGAACCTCGACGCGGCCCTCATCGGGGAACACGACCTCGGCGACGAGCTTCAGCAGGGTGGACTTGCCCTGCCCGTTGCGGCCCACCACGCCGATCGCCTCCCCGGGCTGCACGCTGAAGCTCACGTTGCGCAGGGCCCAGAACTCGCCGGGGCGGGTACGGCGCTTCCGGCCCGCGAAGAGGTCTTTGAAGTTGCGCCGGGACAGCTTGTTCCTCTTGAAGCGGATTCCGGCATCCGCGACCACGATGACAGGTTCGGCCATCAGATCTCCTTCAGCACGGTCGGAACCGTGCGGCGGAACACCAGGATTCCGACGACGAGGATGATGGCGGTCATGATGCCACTGATGCCGACATCGAACCAGTCGAGCTCCTTCGGGAAGAAGGCCGAGCGGTAGAGCGAGAAGATTCCCGAGATCGGGTTGAAGGCGAGGATGCCGCGGAGCGTGCCCGAAACCTGCTCGAGCCCGTAGACGATCGGCGAGGCATAGAAGAGGAACCGCAGGCCCAGCTTGATGGCCCGCTCCAGGTCGCGGAAGAACACGGTGAGCGGTGCGACGATGAGTCCGCAGCCGAGCGCGAGCGCCGCCTCCATCACCACTGCGATGGGCACGAACACGACCTGCCAGTGCAGGTGGGCGGGGGTGGTGGTCAGCAGGGAGACGAGCGAGAAGGCGATGACCACCGGGATGCTGACCACGAATTCGATGCCCTTGGACAGGACGAGCCGCGAGATCCAGATACTCCTCGGGATCTTGGTCGAACGGATGAGCTTCGCCTCTTTGGTGAACGCCCTGGTCGAATCGGAGACCACGCCGTTGAACCACGTCCACGGCAGCAGCGCGGTGAGCAGGAACACGATGTACGGCTCCTCGCCGACGCGCCCGCGGTGGAAGATCTGGGTGAAGACGACCCAGTAGATGGCGGCCATCACCAGCGGGTCGAGTATCGACCAGAAGTAGCCGAGGAACGACGTGGAGTAGCGCACCTTCAGGTCGCGCGTCGTCAACAGCCAGAGCGAGTGGCGATACCGCTGTGCGGGGGACCGCGCGGGGCGCGTTTGCACCGTTGCACTCACAGCCGGGGTCCTTACGTCAGCACCCCCGAACGACGCGTCAGACGTAGAGGTTTGCCCGCTCCAGGTCTTCGGCGAAGTCGATCTCCACGGCGTAGAGGTCGGAGATGTCCACCGGCTCAAATCGTAGCTTGTCCTGCTCGATCGCCAGCTCAATTCCGCGCTCGAAATAATCCTGGTTCGCTACGTCGCGAAGCTGGCGGATGACGGCAGCCTTGTCGGTGCCTGACACATAGTTGATGCCGACTGCCTCGCCGAGTCCGCCGACGACCGTCTTGGACAACCGGCTGATGAAACCCTCGGCATCCACGGTGTACTTGACCTCTTCGTCGGAGACCTTCGAGGTGTTGACGGAGACGAAGGACTGGTCGCGGACGACCAGCTCGGCCGCGCGGTCGAGAACTGCCGGGTCGAAGACGACGTCACCGTTCATCCAGAGCACGCCGCCTTCTTTCGATGCGCGGAGCGCGCGGAGCAGGCTCTTGGAGGTGTTGGTCTGGTCGTACTGCTCGTTGTAGACGAACTTCGCTTCGGGGAACGCCTCGACGATGTGCTCGAACTTGTACCCGACGACGACCGACACCTTCGCCTTCTTGCCGAAGGCGTGCCGGATGTTGTCGAACTGCTGCTGCATGATGCTGCGGCCATCGCCGAGTTCGGTGAGCGGCTTCGGAAGCGTGCGACCGAGACGGCTGCCCATACCGGCGGCCAGAATGACGATCTGCGTGCTCACGATTTGTCTCCTCGAAGGACGGGGTGCCAAGGGGCCACTTCTCCAGAGTGAACACTGTTCACCAACTGTTAAACCCCAAACTATTGTCTGGACACATCGTTGTGCTTTAACGACACTACCGCCGGGGTACATTCGCGCACAGGGTGGGTTTGCGATGTTGCCATTTCGTGACGGAACGCCCAGTCTTCCCACAGGTCTCCCATGCCTCATTGGTACGGTGGGACCGTGGACTCAGAATCCGAGGAAAAGCCCGATACGGCGCGCGTGTCTCCGGCCCGGACCGCGACCTCCTCGGCCCGGGCCGCATCCGGCCCCAAACCCACGACGAAGGCTCGCCCGCCGCGCTCGCGCCAGGCCAAGAAGCCCGTCGCCGGGCCGGCCCCGGCCAAGGCACCCGTTGAGATCGCGCTGCAGGTGACCGACCTCACCAAGCAGTTCGGCGACACGCACGCCGTCGACCACATCAGCCTCGCGGTGCCGGCCGGAACGATCTTCGGCATCGTCGGCCCGAACGGCGCGGGCAAGACCACCACGCTCTCGATGGTGACCGGCCTGCTGCGTCCGGACTCGGGATCCATCAGCGTGCACGGCGCCGACGTCTGGAGCGACCCGGTCAAGGCCAAGCGAAACATGGGGGTGCTGCCGGACCGGCTACGACTGTTCGACCGCCTCACCGGCAGCCAGTTGCTCTACTACGCAGGCACGCTGCGCGGACTCGACGCGGCCACCGTCAAGAAGCGGTCGGCGGATCTCGCGGCCGCGTTCGGCCTCGACGACTCGCTGGGCAGGCTGGTCACCGACTATTCCGCCGGCATGACGAAGAAGATCGCGCTGGCCTGCGCGATGATCCACTCACCGCGGGTGCTCGTGCTCGATGAGCCGTTCGAGTCGGTCGACCCGGTCTCGGCGGCGAACGTCACAGAGATCCTGCAGAACTACGTTCAGGCCGGCGGCACGGTGGTGCTGTCCAGCCACAGCATGGACCTCATCCAGCGTATCTGCGACTACGTGGCAATCGTGGTGGCCGGCCGCGTGCTGGCCGCCGGTACGACCGCCGAGGTGCGCGGCGAGGGGTCGCTCGAGGACCGCTTCGTGGGCCTCGCCGGGGGACGCAAGACCGCGGAGGGCATGGAGTGGTTGCACAGTTTCTCGGACTGAAGCTCCGGCTGCTCGCGAACACCTTCCGGCGCAGCCCGCTGCAGGTGTTCGGAATGGCGCTGGCGCTGCTCTACGGCCTCGGCGCCGCGTTCGTCGCGGTGCTCGCACTGGTCGCGCTGCGGTTCGCGACGGTCGAGGTGGCGACCAGCGTCGCCGTGTCGGCGGGCGCGCTCATCGTGCTCTGCTTCATCCTGGTACCGCTCGCGTTCGGGGTGGACGACACCCTCGACCCGCGGGCGTTCTCGCTGTTCGGCATCCCCACCGGGCGGCTCGCGACCGGGCTGGCCATCACCGCGTTCGTGGGCGTGCCCGCGCTGGTGATCGCGATCGTCTCGGTCGCGCAGGTGATCACCTGGTCGCGCACGCCGCTCTCCGCCGTGCTCGCGGTCGTCGGCGCGGCCGTCATCGTCGTCACCTGCACGCTCGCCGCGAGGGTGAGCACCTCGGTCGCATCGTTCCTGCTGGCCACCCGTCGCGCCCGTGAGATCTCCGCACTCATCGCCCTGCTGGTGATCGTGTCGCTGTCGCCGCTGGTCGCCCTGCTGGTGAGCATCGACTGGGCGAGGAACGGACTCACCGTGCTCGGCGCGATCGCGCGGGTGGCCGGCTGGACCCCGCTGGGAGCCGCGTGGGCGGCGCCGGCGGCCGCGGCATCCGGACACGTCGGCGAGGCCCTGCTGAAACTGCTCATCGCGGTGGTGTTCGCGACGCTGTTGGCGGTGGCGTGGCGATTCCTGGTCGCGGCGATGCTGGTGACGCCGCAGCGCCTGTCGCGCGAGCGCAGCTACACCGGTCTCGGCTGGTTCGATCGCATGCCCGACAGCCCCACCGGTGCGGTCGCCGCGCGGAGCATCACCTACTGGATCCGTGACGCGCGGTACCACACCGCTCTCGTCGCCATTCCGGCGGCGCCGGTGATCTTCGTGATCGTGCTCGCCGTCGCGGGGGTTCCGCTGCACGCGCTGGCCCTGCTGCCGCTGCCGGTGATGTGCCTCTTCCTGTCCTGGTCGTCCCACAACGACATCGCCCACGACAACACGGCGATCTGGCTCCACGTCGCGTCGAACACGGGCGGATGGGCGGACCGGTTCGGACGCCTCGTTCCGTCCCTGATGCTCGGGGTGCCGCTCATCCTCATCGGTGCTCCGCTCTGCGCGGCCTGGTACGGGAGCGTCGCCGTGCTGCCGTCTCTGGTCGGCGTGAGCGCGTGCATCCTGTTCGCCGGTCTCGGACTGTCCAGCGTCATCTCCGCCCGCTTCCCGTACCCGGCGGTTCGACCGGGGGACAGCCCGTTCGCCCAGCCGCAGGCCAGTGGCAGCGCGGCGGGTCTCATCCAGTCGCTCGCCTTCTTCCTGGCGATTCTCATCGCGGCCCCCTCGGCCGCGCTCGCCGGCCTCGGCCTCGCGTTCGGCATCGGCTGGGCCTGGGGTGCGCTGGCCCTCGGGCTGGCGCTCGGCCTCGGCGGCCTCTACCTCGGCGTGAAGTGGGGTGGGCGCATCTTCGACGCCCGGGCTCCCGAACTGCTGGCCTTCACCCTCCGCAACTGATCCGCGTCATGCGGTCGTTTGCTGCGCGCGCTGCCGTATGAACAAGCGCACCTGCCGCAAACTGCAGCGACCATGATCCCGCGGATTTAGACTGGACGCATGGCAGATTCGGATGTCCTCGACCGCGAACTCGAGGAACTGCTCAGCCAGGAGCAGGTGGAGGACGGCGATCACGATCTCTTCTCGCACTACGTGAAGAAGGAGAAGATTCTGGAGTCCGCCCTGAGCGGCGAGCCGGTGATCGCGCTGTGCGGCAAGGTCTGGACCCCCGGTCGCGACCCGGAGAAGTTCCCGGTCTGCCCCGAGTGCAAAGAGATCTACGAGTCGCTGACCGAGTGACCCGCCCTCAGGCGTAGCGGGTCGGGATGACCGGCTCGCCACGGCCGAGACGGAACGCCTCCTCGGGGAGCTCGCCGACGGCATCCGCGTGGTGCGATCGTGCGAGGGCCACGCCCTCGACCCCGCGGTACTCGTCGATCGCGGTGCCTTTCTGCACCAGCGGTACCAGGAGCGGGCGGTGGTGCGGCGCGCCGGCCGGGGCCTCGCCGAGGTGGATGACCTCCGCGATGGCCTTCCCCGAGTCGCTGAACTCACGGATCGGGTACTTGCGCCCGCCGACTGTGGCCTTCTGGGGTGACCTCTTGGCGACGGAGACCCAGTCGCCGCCCTCGTCCCTGCGCGCGACCAGCTTGTAGACCATCCCGGCGGCGGGATGGCCCGACCCGGTGACGACCGATGTGCCGACCCCGTAGGAGTCGACGGGCGCGGCGCGGAGTGCCGCGATGGTGAACTCGTCCAGGTCGTTGGTGACGGTGATCTTCGTGCCGGTGGCGCCGAGCGAGTCGAGCTGCCTGCGCACCGCTGCCACCTGCCCCGGCAGGTCGCCGCTGTCGATGCGCACCGCCCCCAGCCCCGGGCCGGCAACCTTCACCGCCAGCTCGACGGCCGCCGTCACGTCGTAGCTGTCCACCAGCAGCGTGGTGCCCGGGCCGAGCGCGTCGACCTGCGCGCGGAACGCCTCCTCCTCGGTGTCGTGCAGCAGCGTGAAGGAGTGCGCGGCGGTCCCCATGGTGGGGATGCCCCAGTCGCGCCCGGCCTCCAGGTTGCTGGTGGCGCCGAACCCGGCGATGTAGGCGGCGCGAGCCGCGGCCACGGCGCTCCACTCGCCGGTGCGGCGCGACCCCATCTCGGCGAGCGGCCGGCCGCTCGCCGCCGAGACCATGCGCGCCGCGGCGCTGGCGACCGCGCTGTCGTAGTTGAGCACGCTCAGGGCGAGGGTCTCGAGGATGACCGCCTCCGCGAAGCTGCCCTCGACGACCAGGATCGGGGACCCCGGGAAGTAGAGCTCGCCCTCCTGGTAGCCGAACACGTTCCCGGTGAAGCGGTAGTCCGCGAGCCAGTCGAGGGCCGCCGTGCCCACGATGCGGTTGTCGCGCAGCCAGGCGATCTCGGCATCCGTGAACCGGAAGTCGGCGATGAGGTCGAGAAGCCGACCCGTGCCGGCGACCACCCCGTAGCGTCGCCCGTCGGGCAGACTCCTGGCGAAGACCTCGAAGACGCAGTCCCGCTCCGCCGTTCCGGACCCGATCGCGGCGTCGATCATCGTGAGTTCGTAGCGGTCGGTCAGGAGTGAGCTGGTCACAAGCGCCAGCCTACTGAGTGGCCGTAAGCTTATTGCTCGTGAACGACGCACCGATCGGCATCTTCGACTCGGGCGTCGGCGGACTCACGGTGGCCCGGGCGATCATCGACCAGCTGCCCGACGAGTCGATCCTCTACGTCGGCGACACCGCACACTCGCCGTACGGCCCGAAGCCGATCGCCGACGTGCGCCGTTACACCCTCGAGGTGCTCGACGACATGGTCGCGCAGGGGGTGAAGATGTTGGTGATCGCGTGCAACACGGCGTCGTCGGCGATGCTGCGGGATGCCCGCGAGCGCTACAGCGTGCCCGTCGTCGAGGTGATCCAGCCCGCCGTTCGCGCGGCCGTCCGGCAGACACGCAACAACCGCGTCGGCGTGATCGGCACCGCGGGCACGATCTCGTCCCGTGCATACGACGACGCCTTCGCGGCCGCCCCCGACCTCACGCTGTTCAGCCGCGCCTGCCCGTCCTTCGTCGAGTACGTCGAAGCGGGTGTGACCAGCGGGGATGCCCTGTTCGCGGATGCCGAGGCCTACCTCGCGCCGCTCCGGGAGGCGGGCATCGACACGCTCGTTCTCGGCTGCACGCACTACCCGCTCATGTCGGCCGCGATCCAGCTGGTCATCGGCGACGACGTGACCCTGGTGTCGAGCGCGGAGGAGACCGCCTTCGACGTCTACCGCACGCTCGTCGAGCACGGCATCCAGAACTCCGGCGCACCGACGAAGGACAAATACACCTTCGAGGCGACCGGCGACAGCAAGGAGGACTTCCTGCGGCTCGCCCGCCGGTTCCTCGGCCCAGAGGTCTCCAGAGTCGAACTCGTCGAGACCGGCGTCATCCACTTACCGAGACAAGAGGACACCCCATGACCGGACCCCGCGCCGATGGCCGCGAATTCGACCAGCTGCGTCCCGTGACGATCGAGCGCGGGTGGAGTGAGCAGGCCGAAGGGTCCGCCCTCATCTCGTTCGGGCGCACGCGGGTGCTGTGCACGGCATCCTTCACCAACGGCGTGCCGCGCTGGATGGCCGGCAGGGGAAAGGGCTGGGTCACGGCCGAGTATGCGATGCTGCCGCGCTCGACCAACGACCGCATGGACCGCGAGTCGGTCAAGGGTCGCATCGGCGGCCGCACCCATGAGATCTCCCGGCTGGTCGGGCGTAGCTTGCGGGCCGTCGTCGACATGAAGGCCCTCGGCGAGAACACGATCGTGATCGACTGCGACGTGCTGCAGGCCGACGGCGGCACGCGCACCGCGGCGATCACCGGGGCCTATGTCGCCCTCTCGGACGCGCTCGAGTGGGGTCGCTCGCACAAATTCATCGGCCAGAACTCGAAGCCGCTCATCGACAGCGTGGCCGCCGTCTCGGTCGGCATCATCGACGGCACGCCCATGCTCGACCTGATGTACACGGAGGATTCCCGGGCGGAGACCGACATGAACGTCGTCGTGACCGGCCGCGGCCTGTTCATCGAGGTGCAGGGCACCGCGGAGGGCGCACCCTTCGACCGGAACGAGCTGAACTCGCTGCTCGACCTCGCGGTCGGCGGCACCACCGATCTCACGAAGCTGCAGGTCGACGCGCTCGCCCGATAGCCTTGCGAGCATGCAGCTCGTTCTCGCCACGCACAACGCGCACAAGGTCGAAGAGCTGCGCCGCATTCTCGGACCGGCGCTCGACGGCATCGAGCTGGTCGGCTACGACGGTCCCGAGCCGGTCGAGGATGGCGAGACCTTCGAGGCGAACGCGCTCATCAAGGCGCGGGCGGCGGCCGCGCACACCGGGTTGCCGGCCATCGCGGACGACTCCGGCATCTCGGTGGACGCACTGGGCGGTGCCCCCGGCATCCACTCTGCCCGCTATGCCGGGACGCGGGTCGACGCCGACAACGTCGCCCTGCTGCTCGCCGACCTCGAGGGCGTGCGAGACCGCGCGGCCCACTTCGTCTGCGCCGCCGCACTCGTGCTGCCGGACGGCTTCGAGCACAGCGAGCTCGGCGTCTGGCCGGGCACGGTGCTCGAGCAGCCGGTCGGGCCGAACGGCTTCGGCTACGACCCGGTGTTCAAGCCCGCCGGGTACAGCGTCTCGTCGGCGGAACTCACGCCGGACGAGAAGAACGCGGTGAGCCATCGCCAGCGGGCGTTCGCCGCCATCATGCCGGTCGTGCGAAAGCAGCTCCTGGGGTGAGACGCGCGAGGCCCTTCCTTCTCCTGGGCCCTGCCTTCGTCGCCGCCATCGCGTACGTCGACCCCGGCAATGTCGCCGCCAACCTCAGCAGCGGCGCGCGCTACGGCTACCTGCTGGTCTGGGTGCTCGTCGTCGCGAACGTGATGGCCGCGCTCGTGCAGTACCAGTCCGCGAAGCTCGGGATCGTCACCGGCCGCACGCTGCCCGAACTGCTGGGGGACCGGATGCGGCGCGGCAGCCGCATCGCGTTCTGGGCGCAGGCCGAACTGGTCGCCCTCGCCACCGACCTGGCCGAGGTGCTCGGCGGGGCGATCGCCCTCCAGCTGCTGTTCCACCTTCCCCTGCTGCTCGGCGGTGTCATCGTCGGCGCCGTCTCGATGGCGCTGCTCGCCCTGCAGAGCCGCTTCGGCCAGCGCCCGTTCGAGCGGGTGATCGTGGGACTCCTCGCCATCATCGCGATCGGCTTCCTCGCCGGCCTGTTCATCAGCCCGCCGAACGGTGTCGCCGTGCTCGATGGCCTGGTTCCCCGGTTCGACGGGGTGGGTTCCGTGCTGCTCGCCGCGAGCATGCTGGGGGCCACCGTGATGCCGCACGCGATCTACGTGCACTCGGCGCTGGCGCGGGACCGGCACGGGATGGCGACGGATGCCGCCGACCGCACCCGACTGCTCCGCGGAACGAAGTGGGACGTCGGCATCGCCCTCACCCTCGCCGGCATCGTGAACATCGGGATGCTGCTCCTCGCCGCCGTGAATCTGCGCGGCGTCTCCGGCACGGACACGATCGTCGGTGCCCACGATGCGATCGGCGAGGCCCTCGGCCCCGGGATCGCGCTCGTGTTCGCCATCGGGCTGCTCGCATCCGGCCTCGCGTCCACCTCGGTCGGCAGTTATGCGGGGGCCACTATCATGGCGGGGCTGCTGCACCTGCGCATCCCGGTGTTCGTGCGCCGCATCGTCACCCTCATCCCCGCGCTGGTGGTGCTGGGCATCGGGGTCGACCCGACCCTGGCGCTGATCGTGAGCCAGGTCTTCCTCAGCTTCGGCATCCCGTTCGCCCTGGTACCGCTGCTGCGACTGACGAGCGACCGCGGCCTGATGGGGGAGCAGGCCAACGGACTGCCGATACGTGTGCTGCTGATCGTGGTGGTCGTGCTGGTGATCGCACTCAACCTCGCGCTCATAGCGTTAGCGTTGGTACAGCCATGACCGACACCACCGTTCCGCTCGACGCCTCCCCGCAGAAACGCATCGAGGAGGCGATCGCCCTGTTCGGCGAGCACCAGGTCGCCGAACGCGCCGCGTCGCTGCTGATGGGCGGCAATGAGGGTGAGGAGTTCCTGCTCTGGGTGGGTGGCCGGCACGCCCAGGCTGTGCTCGACGGGGCTCCGCCCCTGTACTGGCCGGAGGTCTGGGGCGCGCGTGCCCTCACCTTCGCGTGGGACGACGGGGCGGCATCCGCCGTTCATCGCGGCCTCGGCGACCAGGCCTGGCGGGTGCGGGAGATGTGCGCGAGGGTCGTGTTCGTGCGCCGGCTGGCGGAGACGGATGCCATGCTGCCGCTGCTCGACGACCCGGTGGCCCGCGTGCGCGCCGCGGCCGCGCGCGCGCTCGGCGAGGTGGCGAGCCCTTCGACAACCTCAGCGACCGAGAAGCTCACGGCCGCGCTGCAGGACCCGGAGAAGGATGTGCGACGCGCCGCCCACGACGCCCTGGTCAGGCTGCAGAAGCGCGCCTAGTCCGACTTTCCGCCGAAGTACTTCGGATCGATCGTGACGTCGGCGTCGGTCGGCAGCGGCGACGGACCGTCTTTCGCCGCTTTGATGCGTCCGGTGATGTAGTGGATGATGATCGGCACCAGCGTGATGACGACGACCGCCAGCAGCACGAGGTCGATGTAGTTGATCACGAAATCGGCCACCGGCCGGATGTTGCCGAGCAGGAAGCCGATGACGGTGATGCCGCCGCCCCAGATGAACGCACCGATCGCGTTGTAGATCGCGTACCTGCGGTACTGCATCTTCCCGACGCCGGCGGCGATGGGGGCGAAGGTGCGCACGATCGGCACGAATCGGGCCACGATCACCGCGAGGCCGCCGAAGCGCTCGAAGAAGGCGTTGGTGCGCCGAACGCTGGCCATGCTGATGAGGCCGGTCTCCTTGCGCTCGAATATTCGCGGCCCGGACTTCTTGCCGATGTAATAGCCGGACTCGCCGCCGACGAACGCGGCGAATCCGATCGCGAGGGCGACCCACCAGATGTCGATGTGGATGACACCGCGGAACGTGAGCAGGCCGGTGATGAGAAGGAGGGTGTCGCCCGGGAACACGAAACCGATCAGCAGGCCGGTTTCGGCGAAGATGATCGCGCAGACGACGAGCAGCGCCCACGGGCCCGAATGCACGATGAGGTAGTGCGGGCTGAGCCACGGGATCAGGCTGGCGGTGTGTAGCAAGTGAGGCGCTCCAGTCGATGGTTCCGTACAGCGTACTGGCAGCGCGCTGAGGATGTGCGGGAGAAGGGACTTGAACCCTCACGCCTTGCGGCACAGGAACCTAAATCCTGCGTGTATACCAGTTTCACCACTCCCGCGAGTGCCGCTCAATTGTAGCCATCACCGTTCCCCATGGGCAGCGCCCTTTCGCCATGCTCGGCGTGATCCCGACACCCTGGGAGTCTGCTGTGAAGACAGTCCGCCCGATTCTTGTCGCCGCCGCCCTGCTCTCGCACTCGCCGGATGTTCGATGCACGCGAATCTCACCGTTCCGGCGTCGGCGGACAGCGCGACGGGCGACAGCTCCGTGCCGACCGTTCCCGCATCGCAGATCGACGACCTCGCCGCGACGTCCATCGAGCAGTCGAGCGGCGAGCGGCCGACCATCGACTGCGGCACCCAGAACCTGCCGATCGCGCAGGGCAATGTCTTCAATTGCATGGCCAGCAGCACGGTGACCGGCGATGCCTACACCGCGACCGTCACCGACACGACGGTGAGCGGCAACGACTTCCACATCAACGTGAAGATCGGCGATGCGCCGATCGACTAGCTAGAGCGTGCCGCGCTCGCGCGACGGCGACGGCACGATCGGCACGGCGATCGCCGGGAACGCGGCGACCACCAGGAACGCGACCGGGTAGCCGATCGCCCCGATGAGGGCGCCGATCACCGGTCCGACGACGGAGGCGGCGATGTACTGCCCGGTGTTCTGTGCACCGAGTGCGCGGCCCGACCAGCTCGGCCCCGCCATCTCGGCGACCGAGGTGAACGCCAGCCCGTTGTCGGCGACGCTGACCGTCATCGCGATGAGCAGCACGATCGCGCCCGCCTGCGACGCCGCGAACCCGCACGCACCGAGCGCGAGCATCACCACGACCGCGGAGAGGGCCACCCAGCGCAGCGGTCTCAGCCGGCTGCCGACCCGGTCGCTGAGCACGCCGACCCCCACCCGGCCGAGCGCGCCGATGAACTGCCCTACCCCGACGAGCACGCCGGCCGCGAGGGTCGACCAGTGCAACTCGGTCACCAGCCAGACCAGTCCGAAGATGGAGAGCGTGAACTGCGGCACGACGAGAAGAATCGACACCAGGTGGATGCGCCACAGGAATCCGCTGGTGCGGTACGGGTTCGGCGTGGGGGCGACATCCGCTGCTCTCGGTGCGCGGGGTGGGTTCCTGACGACCAGCGCGCACAGCACGGCGAGCGCCGCCGTGAGCACGAGCGAGAGGATGAACGTCGCCGATACCCCGCTGTCGTGCGCGATCGTCGGCACGGTGAGGGCGGCGAGGGTGACGCCGAGCGGCTGGCACATCTGGCGGATCCCCATTGCGAGTCCGCGGCGCTCCTTCGGGAACCAGCCGACCACGACCTTGCCGCTCGCCGCGCTGGTGCTGGCGGATGCCGCCCCGCCGAGCAGCAGGAAGACGCCGAGCTCGATGTAGCCCTGGGCGACTATCGCGCCGATGGCCGCGAGCGCGATCAGGGCCAGCCCGCCGGCGATCACCCAGCGCTCGCCGACCCGGTCGGCCAGCGCTCCCCACAGGATGAGGGTGAGCACCATGCCCATGCTCGGGGTGGCGGCGAGCAGTCCCGCCTGCGCGAGCGTCATCCCGCGCTCGCTGTGCAGCAGGGGGATGAGGAAGGCCGGCGTCGAGAGGAAGAGCGTGCCGGCGGTCTGCGCGGCGACCCCGAGGGTGAGGGAGCTCCAGGCGCGTCGCGATCGAACGGCGGATGGGATGCTCTCGAGTGTCGTCACGGTCGCTCCTGCTACAGTGTTGGTATACCAAGACGGTATACCAAAATCGGAGCGAGGATGACCGCGACCCTGACTGGAAAAACATCGCCTGGGAAAACGCAGACGGCACAGATCTACGACCGGCTGCGCGCCGCCATACTGTCGCTGGAACTCGCACCGGGGGAGCGCCTCACCGAGCGGGGCCTCGAGGCGGCCTTCGCGGCATCCCGAACGCCGGTGCGGGCCGCGCTGCTGCGGCTCGATGCGGAGGGGCTGGTGCAGCGCGGCGAGCGCGGGTTCGCCGTCGCGCCGATCGACACGGTCGAGATCGGGCAGCTCGCCGAGCTGCGGGAGGCGGTGGAGGTGGCCGCGATCCGGCTCGCGGTCGAGCGCGCACCGGGGGAGGACCTCGCCGCGCTGGTGGCCCTGCTCGACGAGTCCCGGGGCAGTGCCGACGTGGTGCCGGCCGGCGACGCGTTCCACGAGCAGCTCGCCCGGCTCTCCGGCAATCCGCTGCTGGCGGATTCCGTGCGCGGCGCAATGACCCGGCTCGCTCGCACCCGCTGGCTCGAGGCCCGCACGGCGGAGTCCCGCGACTCGGCGTGGCGGGAGCATCGCGCCATCCTGGATGCGGTCGAGGCGCGGGATGCGGACCGCGCCGCCGAGCTGGTGGCCGACCACATCCGCGGGACCAACCGGCGACTGCTCGCATCGCTCGGGGAGGGTGCGAGGCATTTTCGGGTCACCGGACCCGAAAGCAAGAGCTGGACCAAACGGTAACTTGCCGTTTACCTCCGGTTAACTCTGAGGCCAGAACTACGCCGGTGTCACTCTCTAGCCTTGCCTGAACCCCAGATCAGGAAGGCGGGCAGTAGATGAGCACGATTGCCGTCATTCCGGCTCGCGGTGGGTCGAAGGGTGTTCCCGGCAAGAACCTGCGGCCGGTCGGCGGCGTCCCGCTCGTGGTGCGCGCCGTGAACGCGGCCCGGTCGAGCGCCCTCATCGACAGGGTCTATGTCAGCACGGACGACGACCGCATCGCGGCGACGGCCGGCGATGCCGGGGCCGGGGTCATCGAGCGTCCCGCCGAACTCTCCGGCGACGAGGCCAGCTCCGAGGCGGCACTCCTGCACGCGCTCGACCAGCTGGACGACTACCCGCAGGTGCTGGTCTTCATCCAGGCCACCTCGCCCTTCATCGACATTCCCGCCCTCGACCGCGCGATCGAGCGGGTGCGCGACGGCGAGAACGACGTGGTGTTCTCCGCGGTCGAGACCTACGAGTTCCTCTGGACGGCATCCGGCGAGGGGGTCAACCACGACCCGGCCACCCGCCCGCGCCGGCAGGACCGTGAACCGCACTATCGCGAGACCGGGGCCTTCTATGTGATGGATGCCGCCGGATTCCGCGAGGCCCGTCACCGATTCTTCGGCAGCATCGGCATCGCCGAGGTCGACCAGCGCTCCTCTATAGAGATCGACAACCTCACTGAACTCGAACTCGCCAACGCAATCGAAGAGAGATGGGAAACAGCATGGTTGTATCAATCGGCCGCAACGAAATAGGCGAGGGCAAGCCGGTCTACGTGATCGGTGAGATCGGCCTCAACCACAACGGCGACGTCGACCTCGCCATGCAGCTCATCGATGTGGCGGCGGACGCCGGCGCCCAGGCGGTGAAGTTCCAGAAGCGTACGCCGGAGATCTCCACCCCCGAGCACATGAAGAACACCCCCCGTGACACCCCGTGGGGCACTATGACCTACATCGAGTACCGTTACCGCGTCGAGTTCGACCGCGAGCAGTACCAGGAGATCGGCGACTACGCACACCTGCGCGGACTCGACTGGTTCGCATCCCCGTGGGACGAGCCGTCCGTCGACTTCCTGGAGGAGCTGGGCGTCGTCGCGCACAAGGTCGCGTCGGCATCCGTCACCGACCTCGGCATGCTGCGGGCGCTCGCCGCGACCGGCAAGCCGATCATCCTGTCCACCGGCATGTCCACCCTGGAGCAGATCGACCGGGCCGTCGCCGTGTTCGACCCCGACAAGCTGGTCATCCTGCACGCGACCTCCACCTACCCGCTTCCGGCGGAGGAGGCCAACATCCGCATGATCCCGGCGCTCATGGAGCGTTACGCCGGCATCCCGATCGGCTACTCGGGCCACGAGCGTGGACTGCAGATCTCCATCGCCGCCGTCGCGCTCGGGGCGACGGTGGTCGAGCGTCACATCACGCTCGACCGCACCATGTGGGGCAGCGACCACGCCGCCTCCCTCGAGCCGCAGGGCTTCGAGCACCTGGTGCGCGACATCCGTGTCGTGGGCGAGGCTCTCGGCGACGGCCTGAAGCGCGTGTACCCCGGAGAACTGGCGCCCCTGGCGAAGTTGCGCCGGGTCGATGCCTGATCACGCCTTCAGTGAGCAGTGCCGTGTTCTCGCAATAGCCGACTCGGATTCGTACGTGAAGTGGGGCGCCGCCCTGCTCTCGCGTGCGCCCGCCGAGTGGGACCGCCGGCTGCTGGTGCTCGCCAGCCCGGTGCTGCCGAGTGCCGACCAGCTGTCGGCCGCCCTGGCCAGCGCCGGGCGCAGCATCGGCCGCCCGGCGGTCGTCGACCTGAACGCGCTGTTCGTGCGCGTGCAGAAGATGCAGCCGGATGTGGTGCTGCTGTCCCTGCGCGGCCCCCTGGTGAAGGTGGTGGTGCGCGCCATTCTCGGAGCGTGCGTGAAGCGCCCGGTGTTCGTCAGCGGCCTGCCCGGCATCTCGGTGCCGGCCACCAAGATGGCGATCGCCCATCGGGCTCAGGCCGACCTGTTCGTGCTCCACTCCAAGCGCGAGGTGCGCGAGTTCCAGGAGCTGGCGGAGAAGATGGGGATCGAGCAGGTCTTCGGTCTCGCCCGGCTGCCGTTCCTGCCGCATGAAGCGCGACGAGCCGCTAGAGACCTCACCGGCGACATCATCTTCGCCGCGCAGGCGAAGGTGCCGGTCGACAAGCAGGACCGTCTCGAACTGCTGGGCTGGCTCGCGGAGGCGGCGCGCCGGCATCCGGACCGCCGCGTCGTGGTGAAGGTGCGCGCGACCCATGGCGAGCAGCAGACCCACGCGGAGACGCACGACTACGCGCAGCTGATGGGTGAGCTGCAGCCGCCGGCGCCGGCGAACCTGGTGGTGGAGGGCGGTGCGATGTCTGCCCACCTGGCCGGGGCATCCGGGCTGGTCACCGTGTCGTCGACGGCGGCGATCGAGGCGGTGGCGCTCGGGCGACCGGTGCTGGCGCTGGAGGACTTCGGTGTCAGCCGCTCCCTGATCAATACGGTGTTCGAGGGCAGTGGGCTGCTGGGGAGGTCGGGCGATCTGATCGCGGGGCGCTTCATGCAGCCCGAGCAGGAGTGGCTCGACGACAACTACTTTCACGAGCCCAGTTCGGACGACTGGGTGCAGAAGGTTCGGGCGCTGCTCGAGATCCGCGCCGCGGGCGACTTCGCGGTGAAGCCGCTGAAGCGCGGCAATGCCGGCGGCAAGCTGCGCCGGGCGTGGGATCGCAGGCGTGCGCTCGGCCGGTTCGACCGGTCATGGGCGGGCATGGGTGCGCTGATGCTCGGGATGCCGTTCATGGTCACCCTGAAGAGCTACCGCACCGCGCGGGGACGGGTTCGCCGCGTGCTGAGGATGCGCGCCCTCAGCGACGAGCACTGAAGGGGTAACGAGACCTAGGCTTTTCGCGCCTAGGCCGCCATGAGCTGCGGTTCGCTCTGCTCGAGCCGCTCGCTCACCTCGTGCAGCACGGATTCGAGCGGCACCTCGAGCGCGCGGCTGAGCGACTCCAGAATCTCGGATGACGCTTCCTTGCGCCCGCGCTCGATCTCACTGAGGTAGGGAAGCGAGACGGCCGACTCCCGGGCCAGGTCGCGCAGCGTCCTGCCCTGCTCGAGACGAAGTCGCCTGAGGGTGGACCCGATCGCATCGCGCAGCAGCATGTCTTCACGGTAGGCCGGGAGACGTCGCTTCGGGCCTGTCGCGGCCGGGTGTCTGCTCAGGGCGTAATTCCCCCGAACTGCCCGAGATGGTTGGTTTCGGGCGCTCAAACCCAACCATCCCGGGCAGTTCGCGGGGTTGTGGAGAGAAACCACGCGCGGAGCGCCGGTTCGGCACGATAAACCCATGTCGCAGGCCGTCAGCATCATCGCCGAGCAGGTGCGTGAGCGGGTGCGTCGCGACGGCGTCGACCTCGCCGCCGACCGCGACCTCGCCGACCGTTACGCCCGCGAGGAGATCCGCCGTTACAGCGAGCGCGCCCTCGGTGGTTCGCTGCCGATGCTGCCCGACGAGAACGCGACCGCACGCGAGGTCGTCGCGACCATCACCGGCTACGGGCCGCTGCAGCCCTTCTTCGACGACCCCGACATCGAGGAGATCTGGATCAACGGACCCGACCACGTGTTCGTGGCGCGCAACGGCGTCCCCGAGCGCACCGGCGTGCAGCTGGCCGACACGCAGGTGCGCGACCTGGTCGAACGGATGCTGCAGGAATCCGGGCGCCGGGTCGACCTGAGTTCACCGTTCGTGGATGCCTCGCTGCGGGACGGCTCCCGGCTGCACGTCGTGATCCCGGACGTGACCCGACGGCACTGGGCGGTCAACGTGCGCAAGTTCTCGCGGCAGGTCCGCGACCTGCGGGGGCTGGTCGCGCTCGGTTCGCTCACGATGCAGGCCGCCGAGTTCCTGCGGATGTGCGTGCTGGGCGGCCAGAACATCCTGGTCTCCGGCGCGACCCAGAGCGGCAAGACGACGATGCTGGGTGCCCTGCTGGCGGCGGCACGGCCGATCGAGCGGATCGTCACGGTCGAGGAGACCTTCGAGCTCGACCTGTCATCGACACCGGATGCCGTGGCGATGCAGTGCCGCCAGCCCAGCCTCGAGGGGACCGGTGAGATCAGCCTGCGCCGGTTGATCAAGGAGGCGCTGCGGATGCGGCCGGACCGGCTGGTCGTCGGAGAGGTGCGTGAGGGTGAGGCGCTCGACCTGCTCATCGCGCTGAACAGCGGGCTCCCGGGCATGTGCTCACTGCACGCCAACAGCGCGCGCGAAGCGCTCAGCAAGCTCTGCACCCTGCCGCTGCTCGCCGGCCGCAACATCGACGCGTCATTCGTGGTGCCGACGGTGGCGACCTCGATCGACGTGGTGCTGCACTGCGAGCTGGCGCGGAACGGGCGGCGGCGGGTGGCCGAGATCCTGGCCCTGAGCGGGCAGGTCACCTCGGGCGTGATCGAGGCGAGCGTCATCTTCGCGATGGGCAGGGACGGGCTGGCGGCGACGGGGAGTTTCCCCACCAAGACGGCCAAGTTCCGGGCGGCCGGACTCGACCCGGTCGGCATCCTCGCCGAGGGCGCGCGATGACGATCCTGCTGGGCCTGGTGCTCGCCGTCGGCCTGCTGCTGGTCGGGTCGCCCTGGCTGTGGCCGCATGTCCCGGTCGCGCGCCGGCGGCGGCGATCGCCGCTGGACCTGCTTCGGGAGCGTCTCAACCAGGCGGGGGTGACATCCGTCGGACTCGGTTCGGTGCTCATCGGGTCGGCCCTGCTGGCGATCGCGGGCGCGGCGCTGTGCTTCGCCCTCGTCCCCGTCGTCACCCTCGCCGCGGTCGCCTTCGTCGCCGGCTTCGGCCTCCCGGCGATCATCATCTCCTGGCGGGCGCGCTCCCGCCGAAGGTCGACCAGAGTGCTCTGGCCCGACGTCGTCGACCACCTCATCTCCGCGGTGCGGTCGGGTCTGGCGCTGCCGGACGCCGTCGTCGCGCTCGCCGAGGTGGGACCACCCGGCGCCCGCGACAGCTTCCGCGGTTTCGAGCGCGACTACCGTGCCACCGGCAATTTCGGCCTCTGCCTGGACGCGCTGAAGGACCGGCTCGCGGACCCGGTCGCCGACCGCATCCTGGAGACCCTGCGGATGTCACGCGAGGTCGGCGGCACGGAGCTCACGACCGTGCTCCGCAACCTGTCCTCGCACCTGCGCCAGGAGGCGGCGATCAGGTCGGAGGTGGAGGGGCGACAGTCCTGGGTGGTGAATTCGGCGAGGCTGGGCGCGATCGCGCCGTGGGCGATCCTGCTGCTCCTCGCTGGGCGCCCCGAGGCCGCCGCCGCGTACAACCCCCCCGCCGGCGCCGTGCTGATCGCGGCGGGTGCCGTCATCACCGTGCTGGCATACCGCGTGATGTTGCTGCTCGGGCGCCTCCCGGAGGACCGCCGGTGGTTCCGCTGAACTCCTTCGAGGGCTGGGCCCTGCTGTGCGGGATCGCGCTCGGCGTCGGGCTGTGGTCGCTGGCGAGCCTCCTGCCCCGGCTGGGTCGCCCGCGGCTCGCGGACCGCGTGGCGCCCTACGTCGACGACATCTCGGAGGGGGCGCGGCAGCGATTGTCCCGGCGCACGACCGAGCCGCTCCCGTTCTTCAGCGCGCTGCTGCAGCCCGTCGTGTCGGGCATCCGGTCGGCGCTCGATCGTGCGCTCGGCGGCTCGGCGACCATCGAGTTGCGGCTCCGGCAGGCGGGCAGCGGCACCGGGGTGGACCGGTTCAGGACCACACAGCTCGTCTGGGGACTCGCCGGCGCGGGGGCCGGCGCGATCGTCGCCGGTGTGGTCGCGGCATCCGGCGGGTCGGTCGGCGCGGAGGCACTGCTGGTCGTCGTCACCGCGGTCGCCGGCGTGATGGTGCGGGATGCGGTGCTGCAGCGCTCCGCGCGGCGCCGGCTCGCGCACATGGTCGACGAGCTGCCGACGGTGCTGGAGTTCCTGACGCTGAGCCTGTCGGCCGGGGAGGGCATCCTCGATGCTCTTCGGCGGGTCTCAAAGACCAGCCGCGGCGATCTCGCCCGCGAATTCGCCGGGGTCGTCGCGGAGGTCAACACGGGACTACCGCTCGGCGACTGCCTTGCCAGGCTGGCCGACGAGTTGCGCCTCGCCCCGCTGACCAGGGTGATCGAGCAGCTCAACGGTGCCCTCGACCGCGGCACTCCGCTCGCCGAGGTACTGCGGGCCCAGGCGCAGGATGCCCGGGAGAACTCCAAGCGCAGACTGCTGGAGGTCGCGGGGAAGAAGGAGGTGGCGATGCTGGTGCCGCTGGTGTTCCTGATCCTGCCGATGACGATCGTGTTCGCGGTCTTCCCGGGGATCGCGGTGCTGAGACTCGGGCTATGACCGGGTGAGGTTCCGTCCGGCCCATCGCGCGAGATCCGCAATGGTCGGCACCAGTTCGGCCCCCGCGGTCGTGAGCTCGTAGCTCACCGTGACCGGCGGCCCCTCCGCCACCTCGCGACGCACGAGGCCGACCTCTGTGAGCTCCACCAGGCGGTCCGACAGAACCGTGTCGCTGATGCCGGTGACCGACTTGCGAAGGCCGACGAACGAGGCCTTGCCGCCGCCGAGCACGCCCAGGATCATCCCGTTCCATCGCTTGCCGAGCACCGAGAAGGCGAGCGTGATGCCGCTATCGCAGACGGGCGCTTCGGCGACGGGCTCGGACATAACGGCAATCATAACCGTGCTACGCTCTTCGATGTCGCTTTGTTATTATTAGTGACTCACTTTATGGAGGTTTTGAATGTCCCTGTTCCGTCTCGATGCCAGCATCACCCCGGCGACCTCGAAGAGTCGCGCGCTGGCCGACCTCGTCGAGGCGGAGTGGACATCAGAGCACCCGGATTCGGTGATCGTCCGTCGGGACATCGGCACCGAGCCGCTGCCGGCGAACACCTGGCGGGACATCGCCACCAGCCGCGGTGTCGATGAGGCCGACGTCACCCCCGCGCAGCGGGAAGCCCTCGCGCTCGCCACGACACTGACCGACGAACTCATCGACGCCGACGCCCTCCTGCTGGCGATTCCTCTCTACAACTGGGGCATCGCCGCACACGTCAAGTCCTGGTACGACATCACCTACAGCGACGCGAGGATCAGCCGTGAGGGTGCACTGAAGGGCAAGCCCGTCGTGCTCGCCACCGTTCTCGGCGGCGACTACGGTCCCGGCAGCTCGAAGGAGGGCTGGGATCACTCGACACCGTGGCTGCGTCACGTGATCGAGGGCGTGTGGGGTGCCGACCTTCTCGTCGTGCAGCGCCAGCTCACCCTCGTCGGAGTCAATCCCGCCATGGACGGACTCAAAGAGCAGGCCGCCGAGGTACACGCGGCCGCCGAAGCGCTCGCCGTGCAGCACGGCCGCGAGCTCGCGGCGAAGGGGCGCGCGCTCGCCAGCTAGTCCGCGCTGTGGATAGTTCTGGCGGAGAGATTGCTCTCACTGGCACCCTCATGCCATGCGCGAGTCACTGGTAGGACGAGTCATCGAAAAGCTTCGGGATGAGCGGGGCGACGTTCCCGGCTGGGTTCTCATCACACTGATGACTGCGGCACTGGTGGCCGCCATCTGGGCGCTCGCCAGCCCCGCACTGACCGGCCTGTTCCAGAACGCGATCAGTCGCGTGTCCGGTTTCTGACCGTGACGTTCCGCGACGACCGCGGCTCGGCACCGGCCGAGTTCGTGATGGTCGGTGCACTTCTGACGCTGCTCACGCTCTCCGTGCTGCAACTCGGCCTCGCGCTCCACGTGCGGAACACCGTGCTGGATGCGGCATCCGAGGGCGCGCGCTTCGCGGCGCTGGCCGACAACGGCGTCCCCGACGGGGTCGCCCGCACCCGCGACCTGATCGCGACAGCGATCGGCCCGCAGTTCGCGCGGGATGTCAGCGGCTCCAGATCCGGACAGGTGGTCGTCATCCGGGTGCACGCCCCGCTGCCCCTCATCGGACTGGTCGGCCTGGATGACGGGCTGGAGGTGGAGGGGCATGCACCGGTTGAGACGCTGGGGCGGTGACGAGGGTTCCGCGTCCCTCGAGTTCGTGACCGCGGGAGTGCTGTTGCTGGTCCCGATGGTCTACCTGGTGATCACGCTCTCGGTGATCCAGTCGGGCGCGTTCGGGGTCGAGGGTGCCGCTCGGGCCGGTTCTCGGGTGTTCGTGCAGGCACCCTCGCAGGAGGAGGCGGTGACGGCAGCCAGCGACGCGGTCGCCTTCGCGCTCGGCGACTACGGGATCCACGCCGCCGACGCCTCCGTCTCGATCAGCTGCACGCCGGATCCGGCGAACTGTCTCACCCGGCGCGGTCACGTCACCGTGACGGTGAAGACGACGGTCCCACTCCCGCTGGTGCCGCCCTTCCCCGGGCTGACGGTGCCGGCGGGCATTCCCGTGGTCGCGTCATCGACCGAAGAGGTGTCGCGATTCGTGGAAACGCAATGAAGCGCCTGTTTCGGGATGAGACCGGTTCGACGATCCCGCTGATCGTCGGGTTCGCGGCACTGGCCCTCGCACTCATCTTCACGGTGGTCGCGGCGAGCTCCCTCTACCTGGAGCGCAAGCGACTGTTCGACCTGGCGGACGGCGCCGCACTGAGCGGTGCCGAGGCCTTCGACATCGACGACGTCGCGGTGACGGGTGGTGTTCGACGTCCGGTGCTGCGCACGCCGGAGGTGGCGGATGCCGTGCGCGACTACCTGGCGAATGCCCCGGCCGGCGACCTGGCAGACCTCACAGTCGTCGACGCGGAGACCGTGGATGGCAGGAGCGCCACGGTGACCCTGTCCGCCTATTGGCGTCCGCCGGTGTTCACGACGCTCGGGCAGCAGGGGTTCCCGGTGCGTGTCACTGTGATCGCGCGGTCGGTGTTCGGCTAGTCGTCAGCGATCTCTGAAGAGTTGCCAGAGCAGCAGCGCGTGCGATGCTCGCTGGCGGCCATCCCCCGATTTCAGGTTCATCGACAGAGTTTTCTCGATTCGGCTGAGACGGTTCTGCATGCTCGAGTGGTGGAACTTGGCTTCCCTCGCGGCCGACCGTACGGATTCCGAGTGAAGAAAGTAGTCGAGCATTTGGATCGACTCCGTTCCGCCGTGCGACTCCCACAGGGACTGCATTCGCTCGACGTCCTGGTCGCTGTTCACCGTCGCCGGGTCGAGCGAGGCGAGAATGCGAAGGGACCCGATCGCCGCCGAATCGAGGAGCCGTGGCCACGCCGTGCCGATGCCGGCGAATCGCAGGCCCTCCCGGGCTTCCCGCCAGGACTTGGGGGCATTGACGGCCTCGACTATCGAGCCGGTGCAGGCCCGGCCGGGGAGCCCCGAGTCCAGCCATTGGATGGGTTCACGGGTGACGACTATCGCGATGGCGAGGTCGGTCGAGAGTTGCGCGAGGTGAATCTGGCGTTGCCACGATTCTCGCAATGCGCCTATCGAGCCCTCCAGTTCTGAGTTGGCGGCCGGGTCTGGTGCCCACGCGATGATCTGCACGGGGCTCGAGTGGTCTAGGCCCATGAGCCGCGCGGCACGCGAGCGTTCCGCCTCACTCGCGCGTTCGTTCACAAGAAGCTGTGCAAGCGCAGGATCAGAGAATCCCGAGGCGTAGTCGAAGCCCCGGCTGTATGACGACCTCTGGATCACGCCGGCCGCGATCAGCGCCATCCGCTCCAGGATGAACTCGTCGAGGTCGCCGCCGGCACCTTCACGCTCGAGCCACGCGTGCCCGGAGGCGGACGAGTCATCGTTGACGGGGACGGCCACGCTCGCCGAAGGGACGAGGGGGTCGTTCGCTGGCAATGAGACGCCGTCGGCGTTGATCCGGAAAGCGAGCCCGTTGTTCGGGAGCCGGATTCCCGCGACACAGTCGGCAAGGATCGCGGTCGATCGAACCACCGACTCCAGGTCGGGGTGATGCAGCAGCAGTTGATCGAAGTAGGAGACGACGCGCAGCGCGCGTTCTCCGGCTGCATCCACGTTGAGCAGCTTCAGCATCAGCCCCTGCATGTGTGAAGCCTACGCGCGCGGCCCCAACAAAGCGTAGCCATTTGGCGCATATCATGTGCCAGGGGTAGCCAAATGGCGGTTACTCGCGCCGGATGGGCACGTGAGTATGGAATCGTGATTTCAGAGAAGAAACCGACACCGCCGCCCACCCGCGCGGCCGTTCAGCGTCGACTCGACCCGGAACTCGCGGCCATCAACGTGCTGATTCCGCGGTTCGACCTCGCCGATCTGGACGGCTCGCGCAGGTACGAAGCCGAGCTCGCCGCGCAGGGTCGGGCGACTATTCCGGGCGTGACTCGTGCCGATGAGACGGTGCCGGGACGCGACGGGAACGCAATTCCGATCCGGCTCTATCGGCCGGAGAGTGCGCCGGGAGCGTTGCCGGTTCTGCTCTACATCCACGGTGGAGGTTTCATGCTCGGAGGACTTCACACGGAGGAGGAACGGTGCGAGCTCTACGCGAAGGAGGTCGGTTGCGTGGTCGTCGGGGTCGATTACCGGCTGGCGCCGGAGCATCCCTTCCCTGCCGCCTACACGGACTGCCTGGATGTCGTGATCTGGCTTGCGGACAACAGCGCACGGCTCGGACTGGACCGGCATCGTATCGCCGTCGGTGGCAACAGCGCTGGCGGTGCACTCGCAGCATCGATCGCCCTCGCCTGCAGGGACGCGCGATACCCGACCCTCGTGCACCAGTTGCTCATCAACCCCGTGCTCGACGCTCGAGGCTCAACACCGTCCGCGACGGCATTCACCGACACGCCCGTGTGGACGCGGGCGGACAACGAGCTGATGTGGGCGACCTATCTCGGTTCCAGCGCGGAGCTGCCCGACTTTCGTGCATCGCCGAGCCTGGTCGACAGCGTCGCCGGCGTAGCGCCGACCTCGCTCTGGATCGCCGAGCACGATCCGCTCCGCGACGAGGCGTACGAGTTCGCCGCGCGGCTACTTGCGGCCGGGGTTCCGCTCGGGCTCCAGCAGTACCCGGGCACCTTCCACGGATTCGATTCCTACCGGATGACCAAGATCGGAAAGCGCGCCCTGGACGACCAGGTGTGGGCATTACGTACGGCGTTCACGCGATGAGAGTCGACCGGGCGCGCGCCATTTGTCGCAAATGTCTCCAGGATCCCCGCCGGACGGCTGGCCCGTGCCGCGAGGCGCCCACCTAAGTTCATCAACGCGCCCGTCTTTCGAGCGCACTTCACAGCAGTACAACGACAGGGAAGTCGCCCGACCTCCCTTATCTCACCAAGGAGGTTGAGTTGTCACAAACGAAATCCCGACTCGCGGTCATCGTCGCGGCCGTCGGTCTTGCTCTCTCACTCGCTGCCTGCACGTCCGGGGTACCGACGTCGACCGCCACCGGTTCGACGAAGCTGAAATCGATCACCTTCGTCAACCCGCTTCCTGACTACCCCGCGTGGAAGGTCATCGGCGAGTGCATGGCCAAGGAGGCCAAGAAGAAGGGCGTCACGTTCACGCAGAGCGGCCAGACCGGCAGCGCCGTCGACACGACCTACATGGTCAACCGCATCCAGCAGGCGATCGCGAACAAGGTGGGCGCCATCCTCACCTTCCCGACCGATGCGACGGAATTCGACCCGCTGTTCACCCAGGCGAAGAAGGCGGGCATCTACACGGGCACCGTCGACAGCGCCGACCCGACGACCAACGACATCAACGTGGGCACGTCGTACACCGAGTACGGCAAGCTGGCCGCCGAGACGATCGCGAAGAAGGGCGGCACGCAGTACGTGGGGCTCATCTCGGCCTCGGCTGCGAACAACCCCTTCGTGATCGGCTTCAACGACTGGCTGAAGGCGCACCCCTCGTCGCCCATCAAGCTGGTGGACAGCCGCTTCGATAACGGTGACCCCACGCAGGACAACGGCCTGGTCAACGCGATGCTGACGGCACACCCGAACCTGAACATGTTTCTCACCAACGAGGGTGCTGCAACTTCGCCGATCATCTCGGTGCTGAAGCAGAACGGGCTCAAAGGCAAGGTCTATCTGACGACGAACAGCGTCTACAGCGGCTCTGTCGAGGGCATGCAGGATGGATATGTCTACGCGTTCCTGCTGCAGAACATGTGCGGAATCGGAACAGACTCGATCGACAGCATCGTCGGCTACGCCAACGGCACAGTGAAGAACCGGAACGTCGCGACCCAGATTCTCTTCGCGACCAAGGGGACGTACAAGAAGCTGACCGCAAGCGGGGACTTTCAGTGACCCCAGTCGAATCAAGCATGACCGGCGCCCTCGCGGCGCCGGTCATGGCGGTCCGGGCTGTGAGCAAGCGATTCGGTTCGGTCGTGGCTTTGCGTAGTGCGGACCTCGAGATCTACCCGGGCGAGGTGCTCGGCATCGTCGGCGACAACGGTGCCGGCAAGTCGACCCTCCTGAAGATCCTGTCCGGGCTGTTCGAGCCGACAGAGGGCAGCATCGAGATCGCGGGCAAGGAGGTCCGCCTGACCTCACCGAGCGATGCTCGCAAGGCCGGCATCTCTTCCGTCCAGCAGGACCTGGCCCTGGTCGAGGTGCTCGACATCTCCACGAACCTCTTCCTCGGCGACTTCCCCAGCCGGGGCCTGTTCGTCGACAAGAAGAGGATGGACCGCGAAGCCACCGAACTGCTCCGGCGCCTGAAAGTGCGCGTCAAATCCGTGCTCACGCCGGTGTCGATGCTGTCCGGCGGCCAGCGACAGGTGGTGGCGATCTCCCGCGCCGTCCGGCTGCAATCGGCACGGATCGTGCTACTCGACGAGCCGACCGCCGCCCTGGGCGTGCAGGAAACCGGCCATGTCGGTGAGATCATCCGCAACCTGCGCGCGGAGGGCAAGGCGGTCATCCTGATCAGTCATGACATGGAGTTCGTCTTCGAACACGCGGACCGCGTGCAGGTCATGCGGCTCGGCGTCGCCTCCCGGCCGCGACGCATCAGCGAAACCAACAGGGATGAAGTAATCGGTCTCATCACCGGAGCACGACAGGACGAGGAAGCATGACAACGGAATCGGCGAAGCAGCCGTCCATCGACGATGACGGAGCGCAGCGAATCACCGCCCGTGAGCGATTCGGACGAATAGGCGGCGGGCAGGAGGTCACCCTTGCTGCCGTGATCGTCATCTTCGGGGTCGTGATCTCGGTCCTGAATCCCGCGTTCGCATCGCCAGGCAACCTGATCAACCTGTTGCAATCCACCGTGGTGTTCTTCGTGATCGCCTGCGGTCTCACGCTCGTGCAGACGGCGGGCGGATTCGACTTTTCGATCGGTTCGACGTTCACGCTGGGGGGTATCAGCGCGACCTGGCTGATGACGCTGGGGCTGTTCTGGCCCATCGCCATCCTGGCCGGTATCGCGTTCGGATGTCTCGTAGGCATCGTCAACGCGCTTCTCATCGACAGGCTGAACGTACCGCCGATCATCACCACGCTCGGCACCTTCTACTTCATCGCGGGCGCGGTCGTCCTGTTCACGAACGGTGTCGACATCCAGCCGCTGCCCGTCGGATTCGATGCGTTCGGCGAGGGCACCCTCCTCGGCATCCCGAACCTCATCATCTATGGCGTCGTCATCGGCGTGATCTACCACCTCGTGCTTCAGAAGACCCGGTTCGGGTACAACGTGAAAGCCGTCGGTGGTGGACGGGAGGCAGCGAACGCGAACGGCATCTCGGCGCGACGCACCAACATGTGGCTGTACGCGGGCGCCGGCGGGATCGCGGCGGTCGCCGGAATCCTGTTCGCTGCCCAGACAGGCAGTGGGGAGGTCAGCGCGGGCGGGGCATCCGTCACCCTGACCGCGATCAGCGCCGTGCTGATCGGCGGCACCAGCCTGTTCGGCGGTGTCGGCACGATCGTGGGAACCGCCCTCGGGTCACTACTCTTCGCTGCGATCGACAACGGCCTGGCGGTCGCCAACGTTCCCCCGCTGTACTCGTCGATGATCATCGGATCGATTCTCGTCATAGCGGTGGCGCTGGACAGTTACCGGCGCAAGCGGTCCGTGCTCTCCGTGCTGAAGGTGCGTCCATGACGGTCAGGGAGCGCACAACCGCGCTGGATCCCCAGGTGGCGGATTTGATCGACCTGGCAGCGTCGACCATTGCGGGGCCGGCGGAGCCGACACCCCAGGATCGCCGGGACCTCGCTGACGTCGTCGCGCCGCTGTTCCGTGGAACCGTGGACGAATCGGAGTTCGCGCCCGTGACGATCTCGGACGAGGATGTCGTGTCCCGCGATGGTGCGACCGTCAGGCTGCGAACGTATCGCCCGATCGACCAGGAGGTCGAGGGAACGATTCTCTACATGCACGGCGGGGGATGGGTCGCGGGCTCCATACAGTCGTACGAACCCGAGCTCCGCAGGCTGGTCACCGCCACCGGGATGTCCGTCGCGGCCGTCGAGTATCGCCTCTCGCCCGAGCACCAGCGCCCGGCTGCCAGCGAGGATTGTCTCGCGGCGGCCCGCGCGGTGCTCGCGCGTGGATCGGTCCTGGCCGTTGCGGGCGACAGCGCGGGTGGTCATCTTGCGCTCGAGTGCGCGGCGACCCTGGCACGGGAGGGGGTCGACCTGGCTGCCCTTCTCCTGTTCTACCCGGTCGTCGACCCGGCGGCGTTCGAGAATGTGTCGTATCGCGAGAACGGCCGGGACTTCCTGCTCACAACGGACGACATGTCCTTCTACTGGAAGTCATACCTCGGTACCGCAACCACGACCGCGTTCGTCGAAGAGTCGCCATTCTCGGCCGAACGGGTGCGGGACCTTCCGCCGACCGTTCTCGTCACGGCCGGGTTCGACCCGCTGCGTGACGAAGGCCGCGAACTGGCCGCCCTCTTGGTGCGAGCAGACGTCCCCCTTGCCTACCTGCCGAATCCGACTCTCACTCACGGGTTCCAGCAGATGGTGCCGCGCGTGCGTGCGGCACGGGTTGCCGTGGACGCGGCGCTCGCAGCATTCCGCTCCTTCGTCGAGCACTGAGCATCGGAGACAGCATGCATGACAGGCCGGTACATCCGCCATTCGACCCGGAGCTGATGGACGCCCTGGCCGCCCTCACGCGGGTGATACCCACTACCTTCACCCCCGACCTGATCGCCGGATTCCGCGTGCCTACAGACGTCGAACAACTCCTGGCGGACCGGAACGTGACGCACCGGGAGCTTTCTGTCCCCGGCTTCGATGGCAGCGAGTTGACCCTGTCCGTCTTCGCGAGAAGCGACCACAGCGGGTTCGGGCCCGCCCTGTACAGCATCCACGGGGGTGGGATGGTCATCGGTGACCGATTCGGCGGGCTGGGCGAGGTGCTCGAGTGGGTCGAAGAGTTCGACGCGGTGTGCGTCTCCGTCGAGTATCGCCTGGCGCCGGAGTTCCCCGATCCGTATCCGGTCGAGGACTGCTACGCCGGGCTCGCGTGGGTCGCGGCACACGCCGACGAACTCGGCATCGACCCGGCGCGCCTGCTCATCGTCGGCGGCAGCGCGGGAGGCGGTCTCGCTGCGGGGACGAGCCTGCTGGCTCGCGATCGGCGGGGGCCCGAGTTGCTCGGAGCCATGCTCATGTACCCGATGCTCGATGATCGCAACCGGACCGTCTCCTCACATCAGATCGACGGGGTCGGGTTCTGGGACCGGGGGAGCAACGACACCGGCTGGGACGCGCTGCTCGGCTCGCGCAGGAACACCGGTGCGGTGTCGATCTATGCGGCGCCCGCCCGCGCCACGGATCTCACGGGGTTGCCGCCGACCTTCATCGACGTCGCGAGCGCGGAGCTGTTTCGTGATGAGGCGGTCCTCTACGCGCTGCAGATCTGGGCGAACGGCGGAGTCGCGGAGCTTCACGTCGTCCCCGGTGGCTTCCACGGCTTCGAGAACGTGGCGCCGGACTCCGCTCTGGCGAGACAGGTCCGCGGAACCCGGCGGACGTGGCTCGCGCGGATGCTGGGCGGGTCGGCCGAATGACGATCCTCAGCGATGCCACGCTCACGTCTATCGAGCACGCCGTACCGGGTCCACGGTATGACCGTGCCCGTGTGACACCCGGAATAGTGCACTTCGGGGTCGGCAACTTCCATCGGGCCCACGAAGCGGTCTACCTGGATGACCTGATGAACCAGGGGGAGGCGCACGAGTGGGGCATCTGCGGCGTTGGGGTGCTGGCGCAGGATGTTCGAATGCGAGACGCGCTCGCCGCCCAGGACGGGCTCTACACGCTGGTGTTGCGGCACTCGGACGGACGACTCGAACCGCGGGTGATCGGGTCGATCGTGAAGTATCTCTTCGCCCCCGACGATCCGTGGGGGGTCGTCGACCAGCTTGCCGACCCGGCCATCCGGATCGTGTCCCTGACAGTCACCGAGGGCGGATACAACAACCACCCGGTGACGGGACGATTCGATGTCGAGAACGCTGCGATCCTCGAGGATGCGCGCGCCGAGATCCCTTCCACGGTTTTCGGATTCATCGTGGCGGGGCTCCGTCGTCGTCGTACCGAGGGGACTCCCCCGTTCACCGTCATGTCCTGTGACAACATCCAGGAGAACGGTAATGTCGCGCGCGCCGCCCTCATCGCTTTCGCCGGGCTGGCCGACCGGGAGCTCGCCGACTGGATCGATGCCAATGTCGCGTTCCCCAACTCGATGGTCGATCGCATCACCCCCGTCACCACCGCCCAAGACCTGGCGCTCGTCGAGAAGACGTACGGAATTGTCGACCTGTGGCCTGTTCTGAGTGAACCGTTCCGGCAGTGGGTGCTTCAGGATTCCTTCACCGACGGGCGTCCGCCGTTCCAACTCGCGGGAGTCCAACTGGTGCCGGATGTGATGCCTTACGAACTCATGAAACTTCGACTGCTCAACGTCAGTCACCAGGCCCTCGCCTATTTCGGGTACCTCGCCGGTTTCCGGTTCACTCACGAGGCAGTCGGTGATCCCGACATTCGTGACTTCGTTCGCGGGTACATGGACCTGGACGCGACACCCACCCTGCTGCCGGTCCCGGGCATCGATCTCGAGGCCTACAAGGACCAGCTTCTCGAACGTTTCTCGAACCCCGAGGTACGCGACACGCTCGCGCGGCTCTGCGCCGACACATCCAACCGCATCCCCAAGTGGCTCGTTCCGGTCGTCACCTCCAACCTCGGTGCCGGTGGACACGTCGTGCTTTCGGCGGCGATCATCGCGAGCTGGGCCCGTTATGCGGAGGGCATGGATGAGCAGGGCCGTGCGATCGACGTTGTCGATCCGCTCGCGGATGCCCTCGGCTCGCGTGCTCGCGCGTACCCGGATGACCAGCTCGCGTTTCTCCGGGCCCCCGATCTTTTCGGTGACCTCGCCACCAACGATGCGTTCGTCGCGCCCTACCTGAGGGTTCTCCGCCTGCTTCACGCCCACGGGGCGGCGGCAACTCTTCGCGAACTACGTACCGATGACCAGTTTCGTGCGGGTTAGCTAGTCCTTCGGCACGAACAGCACTGCGACACCCAGCCCGATCATCATTCCGCCGCCAGCGGCGCTCATGCGGCTGATGCGTTTCGGATTCTTTCCGAACCAGTCGCGGGCCGTGCCGGCGACCATGGCCCAGATCGAGTCGCACAGCAGCGCCATCACAACGAAGATCGCGCCGAGGATGCCGAGCTGCAGCGGGATCTGCCCGCGCGAATAGGTGACGAACTGCGGCAGCACCGCGATCATGAACACGATCGTCTTCGGGTTGGAGACGCCGACGAGGAATCCTTCGCCGAGCAGCAGCAGCGTGGAGCGCTGCGCGACCGGCGTCGTGGCCGTGGCAGCGGCATCCCGTCGGTGCCGGATCGCCTGGATGCCGAGGAACACCAGGTAGACCGCGCCGGCGATCTTGATGACGGTGAACACGACGAGCGACTGCTGGATGAGTACACCCAGCCCCAGCGCTACCAGCGTCGCGTTCAGCAGGGCGCCGCTTGCGTTGCCCACCACGCTGAGCAGGCCACCGACCCGCCCGAGGGCGAGTGAGCGGCCGATCACGAACAGCACCGTCGGGCCGGGGATCACCATGAGCCCGAGCACCGCGAGCGTGAAGGCGAGCAGCGTGGGCGCGGGGATCATGATGCGAATGTAACGTAAACGCATGGACCCCTGGGACGTCATCGTTGTCGGCGCCGGGCCGGCAGGTTCAAGCGCCGCACGGGTCGCCGCCGAACACGGGGCGAGCGTGCTGCTGCTCGACCGGGCCACGTTCCCGCGCTACAAGACCTGCGGCGGCGGGCTGATCGGCATCTCGCTCGGCAACATCCCGCCGGAAGTGCTGAAAACCGTCGAGCAGCGGATCACCCGCGTGCGCTTCACCCTCCGCGGCCGCGTCGCAAGCACGCATCGCAGCCGCACGCCGTTCCTTTCCCTCGTGCAGCGGGATCGCTTCGACCAGGCCCTCGTCGACGCGGCGGTCGCCGCCGGCGTCACCTTCCGCGATGGGGTGGGCGTCACGAGAATCGTGGATGACGCGGGCGGCGTGACGGTGACGACCAGCGACGGCGACTTCCGCGGCCGCCACCTCGTCGGGGCGGACGGCGCCGGCGGACGCATCGGCCGCCACGTGGGGGTCACCCCCGGAGGCGTCGACCTCGCGCTCGAGCACGACCTCGTGCGGCCGGCATCCGGTGGATGGGACGACCGGGTTTTCCTGGACTGGGGACGGCAGCCCGGCACCTACGCCTGGATGTTCCCGAAGGAGAAGACGCTGACCGTGGGCGTCATCCAGCGCCGCGGCGAGCCGGACCAGACCCGCGCGTACCTGGAGCACTACACGCGCTCGCTCGACCTCCAGGGGGCGGAGGTCACCCGGTCATCCGGCCATCTCGCGCAGTGGCGCACGGCCGACTCGCCCCTGCGCAGGGGCAACGTGATCGTGGCCGGCGACGCCGCCGCGCTGCTCGACCCGTTCACACGGGAAGGCATCTCGTTCGCGCTCAGGTCCGGCAGCTGGGCGGGGGAGGCCGCCGCATCCGCCCGAAAAGACGGTGCAGCCCTCGACCGCTACGTGCAGCGCGTCGAGCGGGAGCTGGCACCCGACATCGCCGCCGGCGAGAAGCTGCTGCGCCTGTTCGAACGGCGGCCCGCGCTCGTGCACGCGGGGCTCGGCTTCTCGGTCGTCGGCGCGCGCATCTTCATCGGCGTGTGCCGTGGGGAGCTCACCCTCGCGCAGCTGTTCCGCTGGCCGGTGGCGAGGGTGCTGCGTTACTTCCTGCGCACGCCCGTGGAGTAGCGCGGAACGTACCGCAGCAGGATTGCGGCGCCGACGATTCCCAGCACACCCAGGAACGCGCTCGCGAACGCGATCGAGATCACCGCCGTGAGCGCACTCAGCGCGAGTGGTGCGCCCGCCCCGCCGAGGTCGCCGGTGAACCGCCAGGCGCCGAGAAAGGGCGCCGGATTTCGCGGCTCGGCCAGGTCGGCGCCGAGAGTCATGAGAATCCCACTGCCCACCCCGTTCGCGACCGACATGAAGAAGGCGGTGCAGATGAACCAGATCACCGCACCGGGCACGTCGTGGGTGAACGCCAGCACCAGGAAGCCGGCGCTCAGCCCGAGCATCGCCGGCAGTGCACTCCACAGCCGGCCGAACCGGTCCATGATCTGCCCGCTCGTGTAGAACAGGCCGAAGTCGATCGCGCCGGCGATGCCGATGATGAGCGCGGTCTCCGCCTCCGGCACGTGGATGCTCACCGCCCAGAGCGGAAGGATCACCTGCCTCGACGATCGCATCGCCCCGATCAGGGCGGCACCGGTGCCGAGTCGCAGCAGCACGTCGCGGCGGTTCCAGATGGTGCGCCACAGTCCGATCGGGCTCGGTTCCTTCGCCTCGATCACCGCCATCCGCTTCGCCGCGATGATGTCGGACGGGTCCTTCAGCACGAACAGCACGATGGCCGCGCCGACGCAGCCGACGATGTGCACCAGGAAGACGACCTGCACGCTGCCGGTCAGATGGATGATGAGGGCGCTGATCAGCGGCCCGACGAAGTACCCGAGACGGAAGGTTCCGCCGAGCGTCGAGAGCGCCCTCGCGCGAAAGTGCAGCGGCACGAAGGTGGCCATGAACGCCTGCCGTCCGAGCGCGAAGACGGCGGTCGAGACTCCGATCGCGAAGATGCCGATGCCCAGCACGAGCGGGTTCGGCGCGAACAGCGCGGCGAGCAGGCCCACCACCGACACCAGCGCGGCCAGGATCATCGCATTGCGTTCGCCGAGCTTCGCGACCGTCCAGCCGCTCGGGATGTCGCCGAACAGCTGCCCGACCAGCAGCATCGCGGCGATCAGGCCGGCGACCGCCAGGGGTGCGCCGAGATTGTGGGCCACCACGGGGATGATCGGGATGATCGCGCCCTCGCCGATCGCGAACAGGAGCGCAGGGGTGATGGCGGGGAGCACGATCGAACTGAAGCGGAAGTCCGAGGTCGTATTGCTCATCTGTGACCACATTATCGGCATTTGTTTAGCGAGGCTAAACGAGCGCCCGAAGGTAGGCTGGTCCGCGACATGGACGAGCTCGACTTCTCTGAACAGATCGCCGCTCTTCGGTCGACCTTCGCGGACATCCGCTCGGTCATCGGCGTCGAGCGTCTCGAGGCCGAGATCGCGGACCTCAGCGAGCAGGCCGGGGTTCCGGACCTCTGGGACGACACCGAGAAGGCGCAGAAGGTCACGAGCGCGCTCAGTCACCGGCAGGCCGAACTCGCGAAGGTGACCGGCATCCAGTCCCGGCTCGACGACCTCGAGATCATGGTGGAGCTGGCCAACGAGGAATCGGATGCCACCGCTGCCGCGGAGGCGCGCACCGAACTGGAGAGCATCCAGAAGGTGCTCGGCGAACTCGAGGTGCAGACCCTGCTCAACGGCGAGTGGGACGCGCACCCGGCGGTCATCACCATCCGCGCGGGAGCCGGGGGGGTGGATGCCGCCGACTTCGCGGAGATGCTGCAGCGCATGTACCTGCGCTGGGCCGAGCAGCACGACTACCCGGTCACCGTCATGGATACGAGTTACGCGGAAGAGGCCGGCATCAAGTCGACCACCTTCGAGGTGAACGCGCCTTACGCATTCGGCACGCTGAGTGTCGAGGCGGGCACGCACCGCCTGGTGCGGATGAGCCCGTTCAACTCGGCGGGCAAGCGGCAGACCAGTTTCGCGGCGGTCGAGGTGATCCCGCTGATCGAGGAGGCGGGCGCGATCGAGGTGCCGGAGAGCGACATCCGCGTGGATGTGTTCCGCTCGAGCGGTCCCGGCGGCCAGTCGGTCAACACGACCGACTCCGCGGTGCGGCTCACCCACCTTCCGACCGGCCTGGTCGTCTCGATGCAGAACGAGAAGAGCCAGATCCAGAACCGTGCGGCAGCCATGCGCGTGCTCCAGTCCCGGCTGCTGATCATGCAGCGCGAGCAGGAGGCCGCCGCCAAGAAGGAACTGGCCGGCGTCATCACCGCGAGCTGGGGCGACCAGATGCGCAGCTACGTGCTGGCGCCCTACCAGATGGTGAAAGACCTGCGCACCGAGTACGAGGTCAACAACCCCTCCGCGGTGTTCGACGGCGACCTGGACGGCTTCATCAACGCCGGCATCAAGTGGCGCAAGAGCGACAAGGATTAATTCTTCCTGAGAGTAACGACTCGCGGCCTGTCGCACCGGGCGTGACGGCGGCCGAAACCTAGAGTCGTCACGATGATTCGGTTCGATCAGGTGACCAAGCTCTACAGGGGCAACGCGCGTCCGGCGCTCAATTCCGTGACGCTGGAGATACTCCGGGGGGAGTTCGTCTTCCTCGTCGGCGCGTCCGGAAGCGGCAAGTCGAGCTTCCTGCGCCTGGTGCTGAAAGAGGAGGTGCCGAGCAAGGGCCAGATCCACGTGCTCGGCCAGAACCTCGGCCAGCTCACCAGCCGCAAGGTGCCATACTTCCGCCGCAACCTCGGGGTAGTGTTCCAGGACTTCCGCCTGCTCCCACAGAAGAACGTGTTCGACAACGTCGCATTCAGCCTCCAGGTGATCGGCAAGTCGAAGGGTTTCATCCAGGAGGCGGTGCCCGACGTGCTCAAGATGGTCGGACTCGCCGGCAAGACCAACCGGCTGCCGCACGAACTCTCCGGCGGCGAGCAGCAGCGCGTCGCCATCGCGCGCGCCATCGTCAACAAGCCGGCCATCCTGCTCGCGGACGAGCCGACCGGCAACCTCGACCCGGCCACCAGCGCCGGCATCATGGCGCTGCTCGAGCGCATCAGCCAGAGCGGCACCACGGTGATCATGGCCACGCACGACGCCGGTATCGTCGACCAGATGCAGCGCCGGGTGATCGAACTCGTCGGCGGCCAGGTGGTTCGGGATGAGCGCCAGGGTGGGTACCAGACCCAGGCCGTGCCCGTGCAGGCCTTCGGTGCGGCCCCGACCGGAGCAGTGCGATGAGATTCGGTCTCATCATGTCGGAGGTCGGCAACGGCCTGAGACGCAACTTCTCGATGGTGGTCTCCGTCGTACTGGTGACCTTCATCTCGCTCACCTTCGTGGGTGCCGCGATCCTGCTGCAGTTCCAGATCGGCCAGATGAAGGGCTACTGGTACGACAAGGCGCAGGTCGCCGTCTACATGTGCACGAGCCTCTCCACCGATGGACAGTGCAACCTGGTCGAGGCGACCGCCGACCAGAAAGCCGCCGTCAAGGCGCAGCTGGAGTCGCCGGCGCTCGCCCCGCTCGTCAAGAACGTGTCGTTCCAGACCCACAACCAGGTCTACGCGCAGTACAAGCAGCAGTTCGGCAGCACCACCGGATCCGACTTCGTCACCCCGTCGTTCCTGCCCGAGACGTTCTGGGTGAACCTGAAAGACCCGTCGCAGGCGGATGCCGTGGTCGAGTCGATCTCCAGCCTCGCTGGGGTGGAGCAGGTCAAAGACCAGCGCGCCTACCTCGACCCGATCTTCACCGCGCTCAACGCCGCCAGTTTCACGGCCATCGGCATCGCGGCGCTGATGCTGGTGGCCGCGGTGCTGCTCATCTCCACGACCATCCGGCTCTCCGCGTTCTCGCGGCGGCGGGAGCTCGGAATCATGCGGCTCGTCGGCGCGTCCAACCGCTTCATCCAGACGCCGTTCGTGCTCGAAGGGGTGATCTCTGCCCTCGTCGGGTCCGTGCTGGCCAGCGGCGTGATCGTGCTGCTTGTCAAGTTCTTCGTGCAGGGCTACCTCGGCGCCCAGGCCCAGGACACCCCCTTCATCGGCATCGGTGACGCGTTCATCGTGGTGCCCATCCTGCTGGTCGTCGGGGCGCTGCTGGCGGCGGCCTCCGCCCGCGTCGCGATCTCCCGTTACCTGAAGGTCTGACCCTTCCGCGAATTGTAAGAGTTGGCGGTTCATGCCACGCATGAACCGCCAACTCTTACAATTCGCGCGCTGGGATAGACTGGGCGGCTGCGCGGATCACCCGCGCATCCAAACAGGAGTGAAACCGTGCCCAGGGAACGTGGCCAGAAAGTCGTCGCCACCAATCGCAAAGCCCGTCACGACTACACGATCGAAGACACCTATGAGGCCGGCCTGGTGCTCACGGGGACCGAGGTGAAGTCGTTGCGGGCCGGTCGTGCATCCCTCGTGGATGGGTACGCGTTCGTCGAGTTCGGCGAGGCCTGGCTGGATGCCGTGCACATTCCCGAATACAACCAGGGCACCTGGAACAACCACCCGCCCCGTCGCAAGCGCAAGCTGCTGCTGCACAAGGCGCAGATCCTGAAGATCCACAACAAGACGAAGGAGGGCGGCTACACGATCGTTCCGCTCTCCATCTACTTCAGCGATGGTCGCGCGAAGGTCGAGATCGCGGTGGCCAAGGGTAAGCGCGAGTACGACAAGCGGCAGGCACTGCGTGAGCGGCAGGACAACCGCGAAGCCCAGCGCGCGATGGGGACGCGGCGCAACCTCGGCGACTGACCCTCCGCATCCGGCCGCGCGCCCGTTTGTTGCTCGCGCGCCGAAACGTTTCGGCGCGCGAGCAACAAACGACAGCGGGAATGGCCGTGAGGGCCGGTTCGTTGTAGTGTGGAGGGCTGCCACGGCAGCATTGACAACTCAACAGCGCGCGGTAGCGACCCACTCTTCAGTGTTAGTTGAACTGAGCGAGTGCACCTGGGGATGATCGGTTTCGACATTGCCTGCGTGAGTGTGAGAAGCGGGTCGAGGATGCAGGGTTATCTCGTTAACGATCTCTGCAAAAAATAAGTGCGAAATCTAACAGCACTGTTTCTGCCAAGGCAGACTTCGCCCTCGCGGCGTAAGTTCTTCCAAAGCAACTTATAGAAACCGTCAGTCCGGCGATGCTCTCTAGCCGGTTCCTGGCGTAATCCAGAGAGATTGCTTCAGTGTTGCGCCTGTAGGGCACTGAGGGACTCTAACTAGGGCTGGGCTTGTCGGATTAGCTGTTCGTGGCAAATTCCGGAGCCGAGTAGAACGCCTTCACGAACTACGCCCGTAGAAGGCATATGACCACAGCAGTGGACGGGGGTTCAATTCCCCCCATCTCCACCGTCGGTCGCTACCGCGCGTTGTTGAGTTCGATAGGCCGGCGGCTACGGCGTGCTCGGGCGGCGAGCCGCCTCTCGAAGCCTTCTAAGCGGTCGTGTGACCTTCCACGACCGGCTGGAGCGCATGTGCTCCACCTCCGCCGTCTTCTCGGCGAGTTGCGCCTTGAGGGTCTCGATGTCCCCGACATGCCCCGCATTGAGTTCGGCGTCGATGTCACGAAGCAGTTCGAGCGTCGATGGGAGAGTGGCGCTCGCCTCGCGGGAGAGGATGCAGAGGAACTCGAACCCGCTGGTGGCCTGCGCATCGTCGATGCCGAGTTCGATGAATTCCCCGGCCCTCAGCTCACGGATGAGGAACTGGAAACTCGCGGGCGTGAATGTCCAGGTGTGGCAGTCGTAGTACTCGCTACTCGCAGTCGCGGTCGTGAATGCTTCGAGAGCTTCGTCGTCGGTGTGCTGCAGGTGCGGGGTGAAATCGTCCTGCACACCCCACGCCGACTTCTCGCCATTCACAGCGTAGTAGACCATCTGGTCGAAGACGGCACCGGCGTGACGCGTACGTGAGACGAGGTGCGCGTCGATCAGCGCACCCGGTGAAGTGAGGGGCCTGAACGTGTCGAAGCAGAAGCGCTTGTCGGGAGTGATGAGGGCGAGCTGCCCCCCCGGTGAGAGCAGGTCGCCGCAGGAGTTGATAAACGCGATCAGGTCGGTGGTGTGTTCGATCACGTGACTGGCGACGATCAGGTCGAAGGCGACTCCAGGCAACTTGAGGCTCGAGATGTCGGTCGTGATGAAATCGACCTCTTCAATGAGGTGCGTCGTCGGAACCCCGAATGCCAGATACTTCTCGACCAGTTCCTCGCGGCTCGCGTGGTCAAGAGTCTTCACCGGATAGCCGTCGCGCTTGGAAACGATCGGGTTGTACGACGGGCCGACCTCGAGGATGCTTGACTTGCCTCGCGCGATCTCTCGGATGTGGTCTCGAAAGTCCAAGGTGATGCCTTCCGGGGTTAGTGATCGATTGCATCTGCCAAGGTAGCCGATCTACGCGAACACCCTGAACGTCAGCAGCTTGTACACCGGGGTGAGCAGGGCCAGGAACGGGATCAGCAGGCGGAGCAGGTAGACGAGCACCGTCGCATCCAGGAACCCGAACAGTGCGAAGAACACGATGCCGATGACGCCGAGAATGGCGGATGCCAGCAGCTGCTTCATCGACAGCAGGAACGGTGCGGCGAAGCCGACGGACGCGAATACGATTCCGATGTCGGCGATGAAGCCCCGACTCTCGGGCGTGGGCAGCAGGTGCGTGCATGACCACAGCGTGATGGCGATGCCCCAGAACAGCAGGAAGACGAGAGCAGCGAGGGGTTTCGGAATCGAACGCATGACGCGATCTTATCGCGAGTCGGCTACGACTTCGGGGCTATGACTTCGGGTAGCTGGAACCCTTGCCCCTGAGCGTGCCGGTCACCGGACCGTGCGGGTCGTACACGACGCAGAGCACCTGCCGGTCGCCCTGCTTCCAGCTCGCGGCGGAGGGGAAGTAGTAGGTGTAGTCGAGGCGGGTCGTCCTCAGGGTCGCGCCGGTGAACTTCTCGTAGGGTGCGTTGCACTTCTGGTCGGCGGAGTTCTCGACCGCATCGCTGCCCGGGAAGGCGGAACTCGCGCCCTTGAGCAGCACGCTCGCGATCACCTCGCTGTCATGCGAGACACCGCACTTCACGATCGGAACGCGTGTGACCGTGCCGGCGCCGTCGGCCGACGCCCCGTCGTCGAGACAGTCACCGACCTTCATCGTGAAGACGTTGGAGGAGATGGCGGATGCTGTGACCACCGGGCGCGGCGTCGCCGGCGCGGCAGTGCAGCCGGCCAGCAGAAGGGCCGCGGACACCCCGATGATGATGCGCGCCGGGCTCAGCATGAGGCCACCTTAGCGCGGTGCGAGGCGCGCCAGCACGTCATCGTGGATGCGCCCGTTGGTGGCGAGCGCGGAGCCGTGCCACGGCCCGGTCTCGCCATCCACGGACGTGAACCGCCCGCCCGCCTCCTCGACGATGGGTGCGAGCGCGGCCATGTCGTAGACCTGCAGGTCGAACTCGCCGGAGGCCTCCAGCTGGCCCTCTGCGACCATCATGTACGGCCACATGTCGCCGTAGTCGCGGGTGCGCCAGACGGTGTGCGAGAGGTCGACCAGCTGGTCGAGCCGGCCGGCGTCGCCCCAGCGGGCGAGCCCGCTCAGGCTGATGGAGGCATCCGCCAGGTCGGTGACCCCGGAGACGTGGATGCGTCGCTCGCTACGGGTCGGCCCGGCGGTCTCTTCGATGAACGCTCCCATGCCGGTCGCCGCCCACCAGCGCTTGCCGAGCGCGGGCGCGCTCACCACGCCCAGCACCGGCACGCCGTCGATCGCCAGCGCGATGAGGGTCGCCCAGACCGGGACCCCGCGCACGTAGTTCTTGGTGCCATCGATCGGGTCGAGGATCCACTGGCGATGCGTGTCGCCCTGGGTGCCGAACTCCTCGCCGAGAATCCCGTCGCCGGGGCGCGAGTCCTGGATCGCCGCGCGCAGGGCGGTCTCGACGGCCCGGTCGGCATCCGAGACCGGCGTCATGTCGGGTTTGGTGGTCACGACGAGATCGGCGGCGCGGAAGCGGTCCATCGAGATCTCGTCGGCCATGTCGGCGAGGGAGCGCGCGAGCGCCAAATCAGCGGTACGGGTGGGCTCTGAAGCGAGGGTCATCAGCTGTCTTTCGAGGAGAGGGAGGCGAGCATGCGTTGAAACGAGTCGAGTCTCTGTTTTCCCGCCTCGCCGAGCTCGCCCTCGTCGTTGATGCGCTCGTTGAGGGCGCAGTCCGGGGCGTCGGGCAGGTGGGTGCAGCCGCGCGGGCAGTCCTCGGCGATGGCCGCCAGGTCGCCGAACGATCTCAGGATGTTGTCGGGGTTCACATGCCCGAGGCCGAACGAGCGCACGCCGGGGGTGTCGATGATCCAGCCGTCCACCCCGACCCGGTAGGAGATGGTGGATGACGACGTGTGCCGCCCGCGCCCGGTCACGGTGTTGACGCGGCCGATCGCACGGTGCGCGTCCGGAACGAGCGCGTTGACGAGGGTCGACTTCCCGACGCCGGAGTGCCCGACGGCGACGGTCGAGTGGCTGGACAGCAGGGCCGTGATCTCCTCCGTCGGCGTGGCGCCGAGGCCGCTGGTGACGACCCGGATGCCGAGCCCGGCGAAGTTCGCCAGGAACTCGCCCGGGTCGGCGAGGTCGGTCTTCGTGATGCACAGGATCGGCGCGATGCCGGCGTCGAACGCGGCGACCAGGTAGCGGTCGACGAGCCGCGGCCGCGGTTCCGGGTTGGCGGCCGCCACGACGATGAGCATCTGGTCGGCGTTGGCGACGATGATGCGCTCGACCTCGTCGCTGTCATCCGCGCTCCGCCGCAGCACCGTGGTGCGCGGCTGGATGCGCACGATGCGGGAGAGACTGCCATCATCGCCGGTCGTGTCGCCGACCAGGTCGACCCGGTCGCCGGTGACGATCGCCTGCTTGCGCAGCTCGCTCGCGCGGGAGGCGAGGCCCTCGTGCTCCTCCGCCGTGCCCTCGCCGACCAGCACGGTGTACCGCCCGCGGTCCACGGTGAGCACGCGGCCGCTCACCGCGTCCTCGTGCTCCGGCCGGGTCTTGGTGCGCGCCCGGTTGCCCTTCGGGTTCGGCCGGGTCCGTACCTCGTAGTCGGCGTACTGGTCGTCCTCGTCCTCGTCGTCGCCCAACCAGCTCATGGGGAAGGCCGGCTCATCTAGAAGACCCGCAGCGGATCGATCGGCTGCGGCGTCCCGAGCATCGACTTCCACAGGGCCGTGAACTGGGGCAGCGTCTTCGCGGTCGTCGCGATGTCGTCCACCTCGACGCCCGGGACGGCCAGTCCGATGATCGCGCCGGCGGTCGCCATCCGGTGGTCGGCGTAGCTGCGCCACAGCCCGCGGTGAAGGGCGGCGGGGCGGATGATGAGGCCGTCGTCCGTCTCGGTCACGTCCCCGCCGAGGCCGTTGATCTCCGCCGCCAGGGCCGCCAGGCGGTCCGTCTCGTGTCCGCGCAGGTGCCCGATGCCGGTGAGGACGGTCTCGCTGTCGGCCAGGGCGGCCAGGGCCGCGATGGTGGGGGCGAGCTCGCTCGCGTTGTCGAGGGTGATGCCGTGGATGACGCCGGTGCCGGTGACGGTGAGCGTGTCATCCGTCCGGTCCACCGTCGCACCCATGGAGGCCAGGATGCCCGCCAGTTCGTCCCCGACCTGCGTGGTCTGCCGTGGCCATCCGGTGATCGTCACCGAGCCGCCCGCCACCAGCGCGGCCGCGAGGAACGGTCCCGCGTTGGAGAGGTCGGGCTCGATGGCGATCTCGATGCCGGCGATCGGGGAGTGCGGCACGACCCAGACGCCCGGCGCCGGGGTGCCGACGACAACGGCCCGCCGGGCGAGCGTGGCGATGGTCATGTCGATGTGGGCGAGACTCGGCAGGGCGCTTCCGGTGTGGCGCAGCTCCAGGCCGTTCTCGAAGCGCGCGCCGGCGAGCAGCAGGCCGGAGACGAACTGGCTCGACGCCGATGCATCGATCTCGATCGCGCCGCCGGCCACGCGTCCCGTGCCGTAGAGACTGAACGGCAACCGTCCCCGCCCGTCGTCGTTGACGTCGACGCCCAGTCCACGCAGCGAATCGATCGTCGCGCGCATGGGCCGGGAGCGCGCCGCCTCGTCGCCGTCGAAGGCGACCGGACCGAGCGCGAGCGCCGCGACCGGGGGAAGGAAGCGCATCACCGTGCCGGCCAGTCCGCAGTCGATGGAGGTGCCGCCGAGCAGCTCGCCCGGGGTCACCAGCAGGTCGGAGCCGAACGGGCCGGGGTCCGGCAGCTCGACGATCGCGGTGCCGAGCGAGCGCAGGGCCTGGATCATGAGCGCCGTGTCCCGCGAATGAAGGGGCTCGCGCAGTGTCGACGGCGAGTCGGCGAGGGCGGCGAGTACCAGCTCGCGGTTGGTGAGCGACTTGGACCCCGGAATGGAGAGGGTTGCAGCAAGCGGCCCGGTGGCGACCGGCGCGGCCCACGGCCCCGGCTCGTCACCGACGAGTTCGGTCGCGTCGTCGCCGAAGGGGTTGAATTCCGGACCGGAATACTTGAATACCTGCATCGGTTACTAAGGGTATCGGCACTTCACGCGCGACCAAGGAAAAGCCAGTGACCCTCGTCATCGAACGCCCCCCGACGGCTGCCCAGCCGCTCCTCGGGCGACGCCAAGTAAGATTGGCGCCGATGACGATTTCGATGGATGACGCGGTGCCTGACCAGAACGAATCGGCCCAGGCGGTTGACGTGCGCTCGCTCTTCGAAGAGCAGGCGATCCCGTTCATGGACCAGCTGTACGCGGCCGGCCTGCGCATGACGCGCAACCCGGCCGACGCCTCCGACCTCGTGCAGGAGACCTTCGCGAAGGCCTACGCCGCGTTCGGCCAGTTCCAGCAGGGTACCAACCTGAAGGCCTGGCTGTACCGCATTCTCACCAACACGTTCATCAACAACTATCGCAAGAAGCAGCGCGACCCCTATCAGGGCACGATCGACGACCTCGAGGACTGGCAGCTGGGCGGCGCGGAGTCGGTCACGCAGGGGCGCTCGACGCGCTCGGCTGAGGCCGAGGCGATCGATCACCTGCCCGACAGCGCCGTCAAAGAGGCGCTGCAGTCGATTCCCGAAGATTTCCGCATGGCGGTCTATTTCGCCGATGTGGAGGGCTTCTCCTACCAGGAGATCGCCGACATCATGAAAACACCCGTTGGGACCGTCATGAGTCGCCTGCATCGTGGCAGGCGGATGCTGCGGGACCTGTTGGCCGACTATGCCGCCGACCGCGGCATCGCCGTGCCGGTGAGCACCGGAGGTAAGAAACGATGACCGACTGCGGCTGCGACAAAGCGAAAGCCGAACTGGAGGAGTACCTCCACCGCGAGCTGAGCTCTCAGGACTTCACCGACATCTCGGACCACCTGGCCACCTGCGCCGACTGCTCCGACGAGCACCTCATCGGCCTCACCCTCACCGCCAAGGTGCAGAAGGCGTGCCAGGAGAAGGCTCCCGAGGAGCTTCGGGCCGCCGTTCTCTCGCAGCTCCGCTAGGAGCGGGCTGCGCTAGGCAGGGCAGCACCGAGCGGGTCGAGCTCGTCGAGACCTCACGCGCGAGCAACTCGCTGGTGAGGTCTCGACAGGCTCAATCCGCCTAGACGGTGAGCGCGTGGTTGACGAGCTCGACCAGTTCCTGGGCGCTGCGCTTGCTCGATCCGGTCGCGGGCGACGCGGATGCCGGCCGCGACGCGACAGACACGGTGCGGCCCGGCGTGAGGTGCTTCGTCGCCTCCAGGCAGATGTACGGCCAGGCGCCCTGGTTCTCCGGCTCCTCCTGCGCCCACACGAGCTGGGCATTCGGATACTGGTCGGTCACGGCGCGCAGCCGGTCCTTCGGCAGCGGGTAGTACTGCTCCAGCCGCACCAGTGCGACGTCCTTCAGCTCGCGCTTCTCCGCCTCGACCAGCAGGTCGTAGTACAGCTTGCCGGCGACCATGACGACGCGCTTGATGCTCGCCTTATCGGCCATTCCGTTCGAGCCCAGCCGGGCGTCATCGAGCACCGGCTCGAAGCGGCCGCTGGTGAAATCGGCGACCTCGCTCGTCGCCCCCTTCAGGCGGAGCATCGCCTTCGGGGTGAACACGATGAGCGGGCGGCGCGGGCGTGCGTAGGCCTGGCGGCGCAGCAGGTGGAAGTACGAGGCCGGCGTCGACGGGCGTGCGACGGTCATGTTGTTCTCCGCGCACAGCTGCAGGTAGCGCTCGATTCGCGCCGACGAGTGGTCGGGACCCTGGCCCTCGTAGCCGTGCGGCAGCAGCAGCACGACGCTGGAGCGCTGGCCCCACTTCTGCTCGGCCGATGAGATGAATTCGTCGATGACGCTCTGGGCGCCGTCGGCGAAGTCGCCGAACTGCGCCTCCCACAGCACCAGGGCATCCGCGCGCTCCACGGAATAGCCGTACTCGAAGCCCATCGCGGCGTACTCGCTGAGCAGCGAGTCGTAGATCCAGAAGCGGGCCTGGTTCTCGGCGAGGTTCGCGAGCGGCAGCCATTCCTGTCCGTTGACCCGGTCGTGCAGCACGGCGTGGCGCTGCACGAAGGTGCCGCGCCGGGTGTCCTGCCCGACCATCCGCACCGGGGTTCCCTCGACGAGCAGGGACCCGAGCGCGAGCAGTTCGCCGAAGGCCCAGTCGATGGAGCCGTTGCGGCTCATGTCGAGGCGCTTCTTCAGCAGCTGCTGCAGCTTCGGGTGGACGGTGAAGCCGGCCGGCGGGTTGTCGTGGGCGTCGCCGATGAGCTGGATGACGCTGTCGCTGGCCGCGGTCGAACTCGGCTCGCCGGAGGCGTCATCCTGCTGCGACCCCGGACGCTCCAGGTCGGCGACGGCGTTGCCGTCCTGCACGATGATCGGCATGGAACCGGTCTGGGCCGCATGGGTTTCGGCGAACGCGCGTTCCAGGCGGTCCTGGAAGTCGGCGTGCGCCGCCTCGTACTCCTCCTGGGTGATGTCCCCGCGACCGACGAGCGCCTCGACGTAGAGGGTGCGCACGGAGCGCTTCGCCTCGATCAGGTTGTACATGAGCGGCTGCGTCATCGACGGGTCGTCGCCCTCGTTGTGACCGCGCCGCCTGTAGCAGATGAGGTCGATGACGACGTCGCGGTGGAACTCCTGGCGGTACGCGAAAGCGAGCTCCGCGACCCGAACGACGGCCTCCGGGTCGTCGCCGTTCACGTGGAAGATGGGTGCCTGGATCGTCTTCGAGACATCCGTCGAGTAGGTCGACGTGCGGCCCTCGCTCGGCGGCGTGGTGAAGCCGACCTGGTTGTTGATGTTGACGTGGATGGTGCCGCCGGTGCGGTATGCGCGCAGCTGCGACATCTGCAGCACCTCGTAGACGATGCCCTGGCCGGCCATGGCCGCGTCGCCGTGCACCATGATCGGCAGGGTGGCGTACGCCCCGAACGGCCCGCGGTCCTGCTTGGCGCGGACGATGCCCTCCATGACGCCGTCGACCGTCTCGAGGTGCGAGGGGTTCGCGGCGAGGTAGACCGGGATCTCACTGCCGTCGAGCGCGGTGAAGGTGCCCTCGGTGCCGAGATGGTATTTCACGTCGCCGGAGCCCTGCACGGTGCGTGGGTCTTGGGTGCCCTCGAACTCGCGGAAGATCTGGCCGTAGGTCTTGCCGGCGATGTTGGTGAGGGTGTTGAGGCGGCCGCGGTGGGCCATGCCGATGACGGCCTCCTCGAGATGCTCCTCCGCGGCGCCCTGCAGCAGCGCGTCGAGCAGGGCGATGTAGGACTCGCCGCCCTCCAGGCTGAAGCGCTTCTGGCCGACGTACTTGGTCTGCAGGAAGGTCTCGAAGGCCTCGGCCTCGTTCAGCTTGCCGAGGATGCGCAGCTGCTCGTCCTTCGTCGGCTTCGTGTACGGCCGCTCCAGGTGGTCCTGGATCCAGCGCCGCTGGGCCGGGTCGGAGATGTGCATGTACTCGATGCCGATGGTGCGGCAGTAGGAGTCGCGCAGCACACCGAGCACCTCGCGCAGCAACGCGGACCGCTTGCCGCCGAACCCGCCGGTGACGAACTCGCGGTCGAGGTCCCAGAAGGTGAGGCCGTGGTTGGTGATCTCGAGGTCGGGGTGCGAGCGCTGCTTGTACTCCAGCGGGTCGATGTCGGCCATCAGGTGACCGCGCACGCGGAACGAGTTGATGAGCTCCTGCACCCGGGCGACCTTGTTCACCTGGTTGGCGAGGTCGACGTGGATGTCGGCCGCCCAGTGGATCGGGTCGTACGGGATGCGCAGGTCGGCGAAGATCTGCACGTAGAACCCGCGCTCACCGATGAGCAGCTCGTGGATCTTCTTGAGGAACTCGCCCGACCCGGCACCCTGGATGACGCGGTGGTCGTAGGTGCTGGTGAGGGTGATGGTCTTGCCGATACCGAGGTCGGCGAGGCTCACCGGCGACATCCCCTGGAACTCCGCCGGGTATTCGAGAGCGCCCGCACCGACGATGGTGCCGGCACCCTTCATGAGGCGGGGCACCGAATGCTCGGTGCCGATGCCGCCCGGGTTGGTCAGGGAGATCGTGTTGCCGGCGTAATCGGCCGCGGTCAGCTTGTTGGTGCGGCCGCGGGCCACGACATCCTCATAGGCGGCGAGGAACTCGGCGAAGTTCAGCGTCTCGCTGTTCTTGATGCCGGGCACGACCAGCGAGCGGGTGCCGTCCGGCTTCGGGATGTCGATGGCGATGCCGAGATTGATGTGCGCCGGTGAGACGACGGAGGGCTTGCCGTCGACCTCTTCGTAGAACACGTTCTGGCTCGGGAACTCCTTGAGCGTCTGCACGATCGCCCAGGCGAGGATGTGGGTGAACGACACCTTGCCACCGCGGGCGCGCTTGAGGTGGTTGTTGATCACGATGCGGTTGTCGATCATGAGCTTCGCCGGCACGGTGCGCACGCTGGTCGCGGTCGGCACGGTGAGGCTGGCATCCATGTTGGCGGCGAGCGACTTGGACGCGCCCTTCAGCGCGGACACCTGGTCCTGCGGCTCGGCGGGCGCGGTCTCGTCCGTCACGGTCGCGATCGGTGCCGTCGGGGTCAGCGAGGGCGCCTCGGCCGGGATCGGCTGCGGCTTGGGCTGTACCGAGGTGGTGCGCGCGACGGGGATGCTGCCGGTGGTGGTCGGCGGTTCCGCCGTGACGGTCCCTGAGCTTGTCGAAGGGGCGGCAGAAGCGGCGGGCGCTTCGACGGGCTCAGCGACCGAAGCGGGCTCGGCCACGGTGGACGGGGTCTCCGTCGCATGCTCCGTGGTGGTCTGGTGGTAGCTCTCGAGGATGGGCCACCAGGACTGGTCAACCGAGTTCTTGTCGGCGATGTACCGCTCGTGCATCTCGTCGACGAGCCATTCGTTGGCTCCGAATTCGCCGGAGGAGTCGCCCTCCGGGATTAGTCCGGTTACTTGGCTTGACACAGCCGACCGCCCACTTTCCGCGTAATGATCCCTGCGTGCCGCTCGTGGCCACGCACCTGTCAAGCTTAAGCCTTTCGAACCGCGCAGCCGCCCCCAGAAGGGGGAGGCAGTACGGTTAAAATCATGAAGTTTTACGAGACGACGCCGCGGCACGACCTCACCTATTCGGACGTGTTCCTGGTGCCCCGTCACTCCGATGTCGGCTCGCGCCTGGGGGTCTCGCTCGCACCCCAGGACGACACCGGCGCGACCATCCCGATCGTGTCGGCCAACATGAACTCGGTGACCGGTCCCCGCCTCGCGGCCACCCTCGCGCGCCGGGGCGGGCTCGGTGTCCTGCCGCAGGACCTGCACCTCCAGGACCTCGACGCCGCCATCCGCTGGGTGAAGGACCAGCCGGTCGCGTTCGACACTCCGATCGAGTTCGCCCCCGAGCAGACGGTGACGGAGGCGTTGCGGCTGGTGCCGCCGGTGGCCGGGCAGGGCATCGTCGTACGCGAGCGTTCGGGCGAATTCCTCGGCTGCATCGAGGCCGTCCGCCTCGGCACCGCGCTTCCGGATGCTCGCCTCGGCGACCTCCTGCATGGCACGCTGGCGTCGATCGACGCGGATGACATCACGAGTCCGCGCGCCGCCTTCGACCTGATGGTCGCGGCCGGCCTGGAGTTCGCGCCGGTGCTCCACCACGGCGCCCTGGTCGGCACGCTCAGCCGCACGGGCGCTCTCCGGTCGACGCTGTACCAGCCCGCGCTCGACGCCGGCGGGCGCCTGCGGGTCGCCGCCGCCGTGGGTATCAACGGCGACGTCGAGGGCAAGGCCAGGGCGCTCGCCGCCGCGGGAGTGGACGTGCTGGTGCTCGACACCGCCCACGGGCACCAGGAAGGCATGCTCCGGGCCATTCGCACGGTCGCCGGGCTCGGCCTCGGGCTTCCGATCGTGGCCGGCAACGTGGTCACCACGGCCGCGGTCAGGGACCTGGTGGGTGCGGGTGCGACGATCGTGAAGGTCGGAGTGGGGCCCGGCGCGATGTGCACCACGCGCATGATGACGGCGGTCGGCCGCCCGCAGTTCTCAGCCGTGCTCGAGACGGCGGCGGCCGCGCGCGAACTCGGCGCTCACGTCTGGGCGGATGGCGGCGTGCGCTACCCGAGGGACGTGGCGCTCGCCCTCGCGGCAGGCGCGGCGTCCGTCATGATCGGGTCCTGGTTCGCCGGTACCATCGAGGCACCCGGGACGCTGGAGACGGATGCCCGGGGCCGCCTCTACAAGGAGAGCTGGGGAATGGCCTCCACGAAGGCCGTCCACGACCGGTTCGACCGTCTTGACCCGTACGAGCTGGCTCGCAAGGAACTGTTCGCCGAGGGCATCTCGTCGTCCAAGATCTATCTCGACCCGCTGCGCCCGTCGCTGGAGGACCTGCTCGACATGATCACGTCGGGGGTGCGCTCGTCGCTCACCTACGCGGGCGCCGCGACGCTCGCCGAGTTCCACGAGCGGGCCCTGGTCGGCATCCAGTCGGCCGCCGGCTACGAGGAGGGAAAGGCGCTCCCGGTGTCGTGGTAGCTCACGTACACTGAGGCAGATAATGGGCGACCCTCCTAGTAGCACCGGCCATCATGACCTTTGAGTTGATCATGCTCGGCGTCGGCCTGGTGCTGACCGTGGGTACGGGCTTCTTCGTCGCCTCGGAGTTCTCGCTGGTGAACCTCAACCGCACCGACCTCGAGTCGCGCGCGGCTCGGGGAGAGAAGGGCCTGGGGATGACCATCTCCGCCCTCCGGGTCACCTCGACCCACCTCTCCAGCGCGCAACTCGGCATCACCCTGACCACGCTCCTCACCGGCTTCACCATGGAGCCGGCGATCGGCTACCTGCTCGGCCCGCCCCTGCTCGCCCTCCACCTGGCTGCGCCGGTGGTGACGGTCGTCGCCTCGGTGGTAGCGATCGTGCTCGCGACGCTCATCTCCATGATCATCGGCGAACTGGTTCCGAAGAACTTCGCCCTCGCGCTGCCCATCCCCACGGCGAAACTCGTGATCCCGTTCCAGGTGCTGTTCACGACGGTGTTCCGGCCGTTCGTCGCGCTGCTCAACGGAACGGCCAACGGCATCCTGCGCGCGTTCGGTATCCAGCCGAGGGAGGAGCTCTCGTCGGCGAGGACGGCCGAGGAGCTGCGGTCGCTGGTACGCCGTTCTGCGACGGAGGGGAGCCTCGACCGCGACACCGCGACCCTCCTCGCCCGCACGCTGGTCTTCAGCAAGCGTGTTGCCGGCGACGTCATGACGCCCCGGCCGCGGGTCGTCAGCGTCGAGCGCACGCAGAGCGCACAGACCGTGGTCGATCTCGCCCGCACGACCGGCTACTCCCGGTTCCCGGTCGTCGACGACGGCATCGACGACGTCGTCGGACTCGTGCATATCAAGCACGCGGTCGCCGTTCCACGGGAGAGGCGAGCCGACGTTCCCGTCTCCGCACTGCAAACCGATGTGCTGCCGGTTCCCGAGACGATGAAACTCGACCTCCTGCTCGGCGATCTACGCGGCGACGGCTACCAGATGGCCATCGTCCTGGACGAGTACGGCGGCACGGCCGGCGTCGTGACGCTCGAGGACCTCGTGGAGGAGCTGGTCGGTGAGGTGGCCGACGAGCACGATCCCACCGGGGCCGGGGTCGATCGGTCGGGCGACACGCTCAGCTTCCCCGGCAGCCTGAGGCCGGATGAACTGCTCGAGCGGGCGGGCGTGACCGTGCCAGAAGGCGGCGCGTACGAAACCGTGGCCGGTTTCATCATGAGCGAGCTGGGTCGCATCGCCGTCGCCGGGGACATCGTGCGGGTCGAGGGCGGCGAGTTCCGGGTCGAACTCATGGACGGCCGCCGGATCGACCGCGTGCATTACACGCCGGACCTCCCCGAAGGCGGTGACCAGAAGTGAGCGACTGGGCGGGAATCGCCTGGCTGGTGCTGCTGCTCCTCGTCAACGCGTTCTTCGTCGCCGCGGAGTTCGCGATCATCTCCGCGCGGCGCTCGCAGATCGAGCCGCGGGCGGAGGCGGGCAGCCGCGCAGCGAAGACGACGCTGTACGCGATGGAGCACGCCACGATGATGCTGGCGACCAGCCAGCTCGGTATCACCGTCGCCTCGCTGCTGATCCTCAACGTGTCGGAGCCGGCGATCCACCACCTGCTCTCCGTTCCGCTCCACCTCACCGGGTGGGCGGAGAGTGTGACGACGATCATCGCGTTCGTGGTCACCCTGGTGATCGTCTCCTTCCTCCACGTGGTGATCGGCGAGATGGTGCCGAAGAACGTGTCGTTCTCGGTGCCGGACCGGGCTGCGCTCATCCTGGCGCCGCCGCTGGTATTCCTGTCCCGAATCTTCCGGCCGATCATCATCTTTCTCAACAAGACCGCCAACGGGGTTCTGCTGCTGTTCCGGGTGCAGCCGAAGAGCGAGGCCAGCACAGCGTTCACCGTCGACGAGGTGGCGACCATCGTCGCCGAGTCCACCAGGGAGGGTGTGCTCGCCGACGACTACGGGCAGCTCAACGCCGCGTTCGAGTTCAGCGCCAAGAAGGTGAAGGACATCACGGTAGGCATGGCCGACCTGGTGAGCCTGTCATCCGCCGCCGGCCCCGCCGATGTGGAGCGCGCGGTGGCGCAGTACGGGTTCTCGCGCTACGTGCTCGTGAACGATGCGGGGGAGCCGACCGGCTACCTGCACCTCAAAGACGTCATCGACCTCGAGGATCCGGCCGAGTTCACCGCGCCGGTGCCTCGGGCCCGGATTCGCGAGCTCATCTCGATCGCCCGGAGCACCGACCTCGAGGACGCCCTCGCGACGATGCGCCGCGCCGGCGGCCACCTGGCTCGCGTATCGGACGAGAACGACGAGACCCGCGGCATCGTCTTTCTCGAGGACATCATCGAGGAGCTGGTCGGCGAGGTGCAGGACGCCACCCGGCGCGACTAGCGGCACGTTCCGCTAGTCGGGCACCCCGTTGCGCAGGGCGCCGAAGAGCCGGTCCAGTCGGTCGCTATGGTCGTCGACCACGGTCGCGTAGTCATGGCCGGCGATGAGCCGGCGCGCGGTCTCCACCATCACCGAGCTGTACCCGGCGATGAACAGGGCCGCCAGCAGGGGTGGGTCGCCCCGGAAGGCCGGGTCGGCCACCAGTTCGTCGGCGAGGCTCCGCTGGAGTTCGGAGGCGATCTCACGGGCACGCGCGACGAGCGACGGCGATTCCGCCACCGTGCGGAAGAAGGGGGCGGAGCGCTCGTCCACGCCGGAGAGCGGATGCCGGTCCGCGAACAGCCGAAGGCTCTGGTCCCGCAGGGAGTCCAGCACGTCGATCCCCGGCGCGCGGTCACGCACCGCGGTGCGCAGGAACTGCACCGCGTCGTCGGTGCGGTCGAGGAAGAGGTCCTCCTTGCGCGGGAAGTGGTTGAAGACGGTGACGCTCGAGACGCCGGCCTGTCTCGCCACCTCGGCGACGGTGACCGCGTCGTACCCGCGCGCCATGAACAGGCGGTTCGCGACCTCGCGGATGCGCTCGCGGGTCTGCGGGCCGCCTCGCTCGCTGGTTCTCGGCATCCTGTCTCACCTCTTCTCATCAGCACTGTCTCGGATCAGCACTACCTTGTGTGAATAAACTTAGTCGTATAACCTAGTCACATGGTATCCGGATCGAACCCCACCACGCGGAACTCCCCGAACAGTCTGCGGGAGGCATGGATCGCGCTCGCCGGCCTGTCCGCCGTCTTCCTCTTCGAGATGCTCGACAACTCCATTCTCAACGTCGCGCTGCCCACCATCGGCCGCCAGCTGCACGCCTCGACCACCGACCTGCAGTGGGTGACCGGCTCGTACGCGGTCGTCTTCGGCGGCCTGATGCTCGCCTTCGGCGCCATCGCCGACCGCGTAGGCCGGCGGCGGATCATGCTCATCGGCCTGGTGCTGCTCGGGATCGCGAGCCTCGCGACCGTGCTCGTCTCGACGTCGTGGGAGCTGATCGCTGTTCGCGTCGTCATGGGCGTCGCTGCGGCGATGACGACGCCGGGGTCGATCGCCCTCGCGTTCCGGCTGTTCCAGGGCGACACCCTGCGGGTCCGGGCGATGACCCTCATCTCCACCGTGGGCCTGGTCGGTCTCGCCATCGGCCCGACGGCCGGGGGCTTCGTGCTCGCGATCGCGCCGTGGCAGGTGCTGCTGCTCGTCAACGTGCCGATCGCGGTGCTGGCGATCATCGGCATCCGAGTGGGCATCGCGGCCGATGATGCGGTCGAACTGCACCGCGATCCCATCGACATCGGGGGAGCGGCGCTCGGCACGGCGACGATCGTCGTCGCGCTCATCGCACCCACACTGTTCGTGAACGAGGGACCGCGGTCGTGGGAGCCCTGGACCGCGACGGCGGTGGCCGTCGTGGCGGGGCTGCTCTTCGTGCTCCGCGAGCGTTCGGCTCGTCACCCGCTGCTCGACCTGAAGCTCATCGCCCACCCCCTCGTCGCCAGCGGGCTGGCGTTCAAGGCGGCGACCGGCCTGGCCGTCGCCGGTATGGGTTACCTGGTCACGCTGCAGCTGCAGCTCGACTGGGGCTGGCCGCCCTACCTCGCCTCGATCGGGATGCTGCCGCAGGTGGTCGTTCTCATCTTCGGCGGCGCGCTGTCGAACCGCTTCATCGAACGGGTCGGTCTCACCCGGGCCGCGTGGATCAGCGCGGTGGCGGTCGTCGCCGGCCTCGCCGTGTTCGCGCTCGCCGGCAGCCTTGGCTACGTCTGGATCGCCATCGCGCTGGCGCTCGTCGCCGCCGGGATCCGGGTGAACGGCGTCGTCGCCGGAACGAACGTGCTGCGCGGCCTTCCCGGCAACCGCACCTCCATCGGTGCCGCGCTCGTCGACACCGCGAGCGAGGTGGCAACCGGAGTCGGCATCGCGGTCACCGGCACGATCCTGGCCGCCATCTTCACCGGCACCCTCGCCAGCACCCCCTGGTCTGCGAACCAGACGGACGAGTTCCAGCGCGGCCTCATGATCGCCGGCATCGTGCTCACCGCCGTCGCGGCGCTGCTCGTCGGCTGGGGATTCTCCCGGTCGCGAGGCGCGGCGAGCGCCGCGGCGCCGGAGGTCGTGAGCGCTTAGTCCTTCGGCCACCGGGCGCGCAGGTACTGCGGCGGCCAGTAGGGCAGCTCGTACCCGAGCTCGTGGGCGGCACGCAGCGGGAAGTGCGGGTCGCGCATGATGGCGCGCGCGAGCATCACCGCGTCGGCCTGGCCCGACTCGACGATCTCGTTGGCCTGGTGCGGGTCGGTGATGAGACCCACCGCGCTCACCTCGACATCCGACTGGTTCTTCACGAACTCCGCGAACGGCACCTGGTAGCCGGGCGCGAGCGGGATGCTCACCCCGGTGACGAGTCCGCCGCTCGAGATGTCGAACAGGTCGGCCCCGGCATCCCTCGCCCAGCCCGCGACGATCGCGGTCTGCTCGCGGGTCCAGCCGCCCTCGGCGTAGTCGGTGGCGGAGAATCGCACGAACAGCGGGATTCCGTCACCGACCTCGGCGCGCACCGCCCCGATCACCTCGAGCAGCAGGCGGGCACGATTTTCGAGGCTGCCGCCGTACTGGTCGCCGCGGAGATTGGAGAGCGGAGACAGGAACTGGTGCAGCAGGTAGCCGTGGGCGGCGTGCAGCTCGAGCAGGTCGAAGCCGGCGTCGACCGCTCGCCGCGCCGCGGCCGCGAAGTCGCGCACGATCGCGGCGATGCCGTCGAGGTCGAGGGCGAGCGGGGTGTCGTAGTCGCCGAACGCGACCGCCGATGGCGCCACCGCCGGCCAGCCGCCGTCGCTCGCGGGGACGGTGCCCTGCGTCTCGTCCCAGGGCCGGTAGGTGGAGGCCTTGCGGCCGGCATGGGCGAGCTGGATGCCCGCGGCCGCACCCTGCTCGTGCAGGAAGGCGACGATGGGCGCCCAGGCATCACGCTGCTCGTCGTTCCAGACGCCGGTGTCCCACGGCGAGATCCTGCCCTCGGCACTGACCGCGGTCGCCTCCGTCATGACCAGTCCGGCACCACCGCGCGCGAACCCGCCGAGGTGCACGAGGTGCCAGCTGGTCGGCACCCCGTCGAACTTCTCCACCGAGTATTCGCACATCGGCGCCACCCAGATGCGGTTGCGCACGGTGAGCGAACGGAGGGTGATGTTCGTGAAGAGAGCGGGCGTCGGCATGCTGTCCTAAAACGATTCGAGAAACGAACGCAGGAGCGCCGGCGTCGTGAACCGGTGACCGGACGCCCCGAGGGCGACCGCCGCGTCGACGTTCTCCTGCTTATTGTCGATGAAGACCATTTCGGCCGGGGATATTCCCAGCTCGCGGGCGACCTCGAGATAGATCTTCGGATCCGGCTTCACCAGACCGAGCTCGGCGCTGACGAAAACGCGCTCGAAGAGGCGGGAGATCGGCGAGGAGCGCAGCGGGCTGGAGAAGTCGAAGCCGGCGTTCGAGAGCAGGGCGATGCGGCATCCGCCCGCATCGAGCGCGGAGATGATGTCGAAGACGTTGGGTTCGATGCTGATCCAGCCGGTGTAGTCGGCCACCCACAGTTGCTGGATGCGTGACTCCGAGAACTCGACCCCCAGGTCGGCGGCGACCAGTCGCCAGTACTCGCGGATGCCGATGGTGCCCTGGTCGAGCCCCTCGCGGTGGGCCCAGTACGGCCCCCAGAACGCCGCGTCGGGCACCCCGGCGACCGCCACCAGGTCGGCCCGGTCCCGTTCGCTGGGGGTTCTCGAGATGACCTCGCCGTAGTCGAAGACGATCACGCGGTCCACGATGCTGATGGGAACGGTGCTGACGGACATCGGCTCTCCAATCCGTCATTCAAACTATCGTGAGTCGCATGAGCTGGTTTACCGAGTGGACCGCGACCGATGCGGCCGGGCAGATCGCGGTGCCGGGCGAGCACGACGACAAGTACTCGCGTGGGGTGCTCGGTGTGATCACCGGCTCCGCGCGGTACCCGGGCGCCGCAGTTCTGGGGGTCGAGGCGGCGCTGCACACCGGGGTCGGGATGCTGCGCTACCTGGGCGAGGCGCGTGCCGCGGACTTCGTGCTGCACCGGCGTCCCGAGGCGGTCACCGCCCCCGGGCGCGTGCAGGCCTGGCTGCTCGGCTCGGGCATGGACGCCGCCACCCGCGATGCGGAGACAGCCGGGCGCCTCGACGTCGCCATGGCCCAGGGCGTTCCCGTCGTGCTCGACGCCGGCGCACTTGACCTCATCGGCCGGGCCACCGGCCCCCTGCTGGTCACCCCGCACTTCGGCGAGCTCGCGAGAGTGATCGGGCGGGACAGGGACGAGATCGCCGCCGATCCCGCGGGATCCGCCGAACGCGCGGCCGGCGAGCTCGGCGTGACCGTGCTGCTGAAGGGCTACCGCACGTACGTCGCTGCGCCGGACGGTACCCGGCTCGTCGCGGCGGAGGCGCCCTCCTGGCTGGCGACCGCCGGGGCCGGTGACGCGCTCGGCGGCATCGTCGGGGCACTGGTGGCGACCCACGCCGACGAGGTCGCCCGCGACAGCGGGGCGCTCGCCCGGCTCGGGGCCACGGCATCCGTACTGCACGGTCTCGCCGCGCGGCAGGCGAGCGGCGGCGGCCCGTTCACGGTGCTCGGACTCGCTGGCGCGGTGTCGGCGGTCATTGCCGAGCTCCTCAGGACCGACCCGGTACGCTAGGCCGGTGACCGAGCCGCCGACCCAGACCGGCTGGCGCGCCCTCGTCGCGAACCCCGTCCTCCTGTGGAGCGCGTTCGTGATCGTGCACTTCTGGCTCGGTTTCCTCAACCTCAGCGGCCCGGGGGAGCCTCTCGGCGACGTCGAGTTCGTGTACCGGTTCTGGACCGACCAGCTGGTGGTCGCCCACTACCGGGAAGGCATCGACAGCGCGTGGGTGTACCCGATCGTCGCGATCCTGCCGATGCTCGCCGCGCGGGTCTTCGGCACGGCCCAGTACTCGGCCACCTGGCTCACGCTGGTGATGCTGCTCGACGCCATCGCCTTCGCCGCCATCCTCGGCTGGGGCGCGCGGCGGCGCAATACGGGCGTCGCCTGGTGGTGGCTCGGGTTCCTCGTGCTGCTCGGCCCGATCGCGCTCGGCCGCATCGACTCGATCTCCGTGCCGATCGCGATCGTCGGGGTGCTATTCCTCGCCACCCGGCCGCGCCTCGCCGTCTTCCTGCTCACCATCGCGACCTGGATCAAGGTGTGGCCGGCGGCCATCATCGCCGCCGCCATCATCAGTGTGAAGCGGCGGGCGCAGGTGGCCCTCACCGCCGTGCTGACCAGTGCCGTGATCATCGCGACCGCGCTCGCCCTCGGCAGCGGCCTCAACGTGTTCAGCTTCATCAGCGCGCAGACCGGGCGCAGCCTGCAGGTCGAGGCGCCCGTCTCGACCATCTGGCTGTGGCGGGCCTGGGCGGGCGCGCCGAACACCTCCGTGTACTACGACTCGACCATCCTCACCTGGCAGCTGCAGGGCGACGGGGTGGCCGCCGCCGCCGCGGTGATGACCCCGCTGATGCTGGTCGTGCTCGCCGGCGTGGCCGTCGTGGGCATTCTCGCGGCACGCCGTGGCGCTCGGGTCGCCGACCTGCTGCCCACCCTGTCCATCGCCCTCGTGTCGGCGTTCATCGTGTTCAACAAGGTGGGGTCGCCGCAGTACATGGGGTGGCTGGCGGTTCCGGTGATCCTGGGCCTGGCCGCCTCGACGGCCGGCACCGGTCGCTCGTTCAGGACGCCGACCATCCTGGTGACCGTGGTGGCCGCGCTCACCCAGCTGATCTACCCCTACCTCTACGGCTACCTCCTCGGGCTCAACGCGATCATGCTGTTGGTGATCACTGCCAAAGACATCGTGCTCATCGCTTTGCTCGCCTGGGCGGTCACCTCCCTCGTGCGGTCGGCGCGTACTGTCGATACCGATACAGACAACAACACAGGCGGGCTCGACGAGCATCAATGGCTGCCCGAGGTGTGGCCGTTCGCCCGCGTTCAGGAGACCCGCGTTCAGGACTGAGGAAGGGAAGCAGCATGCTGGTCGCATTCTCGGTGGCCCCGAGTGGAGCGGAGGGGGACTCGGTGCATGACGCGGTCGCCGCGGCGGTACGCATCGTGCGGGAGTCCGGGCTGCCCAACCAGACCGACTCGATGTTCACCACGATCGAGGGTGAGTGGGATGAGGTCTTCGACGTGATCAGGCGCGCGACGGATGCCGTCGGCGCGTTCGGCCCGCGCGTCTCCCTCGTGCTGAAGGCCGACATCCGCCCCGGCCACAGCGGCGAGCTGACCGGCAAGGTCGAGCGCCTGGAACGGGCACTGCGAGAATGAGTAGGTGTCCGTAACCCCCCTGTCGCCCGCGCGGGTGCGTCTCGCTCTTCTCGCCCTCGCCGTCGGCGGCTTCGGCATCGGCTGCACCGAATTCGTGGTGCTCGGACTGCTGCCGAACATCGCGCATGACCTGCTGCCGACCCTCTCCACGGATGCGGCGAACGCGAAGGCGGGACTCCTCGCCTCCGCCTACGCGCTCGGCGTCGTCGTCGGCGCGCCCACCATCGCGGCGTTCGCGGCGCGCTTCCCGCGCAAGCAGCTGCTCGTGGTGCTCGCCGCCGGCTTCACGTTCTTCACGATCCTGTCGGCGCTTCTGCCCACCTTCGAGCTCGTTCTCGGCGCCCGATTCCTGGCCGGACTGGGGCACGGCGCCTACTTCGGCATCGCGGCCCTGGTCGCGGCCGAACTCATGGGCCCTGGCCGACGCGGCGCCGGTGTCGCCTTCGTGCTGGTCGGCCTGACCATCGCGAACGTCGTCGGCGTGCCGCTGATCACCTTCCTCGGCCAGGCGACCAGCTGGCGGGTCTCCTACCTCGCGGTTGCCGGCGTGTTCGCCCTCACCCTCGTGATGCTGCTGTGTTTTCTTCCGTGGCAGCCGGGTGACCCCGGCGCCACGATGAAGCGCGAGCTTGCCGCCTTCGGGCGCGCGCAGGTCTGGCTCGCCCTGCTCACCGGTGCGATCGGGTTCGGCGGCTTCTTCGCGGTGTACACCTACGTCGCCCCGCTCACCACCGACGTGGCCGGACTGCCCGCCACCATCGTGCCCATCTCACTGGTGATGCTCGGGATCGGCATGACGATCGGCAACCTGCTCGGCGGCTGGCTCACCGACCGTGGGGTGGTGCGCGCCGTCTACGCGTTCTTCGCCCTGTTCGTCATCGCCCTCATCGAGCTCATCGTCACCTCGCACTGGCCGGTCGGCCTGTTCATCGGGGTGTTCCTCGTCGGAGTGGCGTCCGCCGGGCTCTCGCCCGCCATCCAGACCAGGCTGATGGATGTCGCCGGCGACTCCCAGACGTTGGGCGCCGCCGCCAACCACTCGGCCCTCAACATCGGCAACAGCCTGGGAGCGTCGCTCGGAGGCCTGGTGATCGCCGGTGGATTCGGCTACGTCGCGCCCGTGTGGGTGGGACTCGCGCTGTGCGTGCCCGGCATCCTGCTGTTCAGCACCAGCGTCATCCTGCAGCACAAGCGTGGAGGCACCGTCGACGGCTCGCATCGCATTCCGATCACGCCCCTCAACGCGGAATAAGCTCAGAACGCGCCTTGCGGCGCGTCGGTGGAGATGAGGATGCCGTCCTGGATGGCACGCTTGCGCAGCGCCACCTTGGTGCCGACATCGATCCCCGCGACGCGGTACTTCTCGCGGATCCGCTTGAGGTAGGACTTCGCGGTCTCCTCGGAGATGCCGAGCTGGAAGGCGACGGCCTTCACCGGCTCGCCGCCGCCGTACAGCGCCATCACGCGACGTTCCTGCGCGCTCAGCTTCGGGGCGCCACCGACGTCGCTGGCGTTGAGGGCAAGGTCGAGCTCCGCGGAGATGTACGACTCGCCCTTCGCGGCGGAGCGGATCGCCTCGACGATCATCTCGGCCTCCTCGCTCTTCACCAGGTAGCCGAGGGCACCGGCGGCGAGCGCCTCGCGCACCACGTTCGGTTCGGAGTATGTGCTCATCAGCACGGTCTTCACGCCCGTGGTCTTGAGGGTGGAGATCTTCAGCGAGATCGGGATGTTGTCTTTGAGGTCGACGTCGAGCAGCACCACGTCGACCGGGAACTCGGGGTGCCCGAGCAGCTCCGGCCAGGTGGTCACGGCCGCGACCATGTCGATGTCGCTGGCGGCACCCCTGATCCACTCGGTCAGTGCGCCGAGCAGCATCCTGTGGTCGTCGACGAGCGCGAGCCTGATTCGGTCGTCCGGTTCTGCCACGGTTTCATTCCATTTCGTTGAATGTTCTTCTTAGGCTATTGCTCAGCGGGGTTGGACACCACGCACTCGATCTCGACACGCAGGCTGGAGTTCTGGGTGGAGTCGACGAAGCGGCCCACTTTGCCGATCGCGTCCCAGGTGGCGGGGTCGACGCGGTTGCGGGCGACATCCGTGGTGGTCAGCACGATCGGCACGGTGATCGTCTTCGACCCCGGGTCGGGTGCGGAGCTCACCGGGCCGAGCGTCAGCTGCGCGGTCGACGAGCCTTTGCTCTTGTCGCTGACTAGCAGCCACACGGCGGCGAGCAGCCCGTCGCGCTGGGTGGGGTCGAGGAGTCCGGCGAGGCTGCCCCGGTCGGTGAGGCTCACCGACTTGCCCAGCTGCTCCGACTCGGTGATGGCGTGGTACAGCCAGGTCTCGCGGCGCCCCTCGATGAGGTGCAGGCGCAGCTCGGTCGCCAGCGACGCGGCCACCGACGCCGTTTTCGGCGTGAGCGGCAGCTTCGTCTTGCCGGTCGCGACGGAGTCGAGCAGCTCCTCCGCGGCCAGGTCGAGCCGGGCAAGCTCCTCGGAGGCGAGCATGCCCACGGCGAACCGCGGCGCGGAGACGGTGCTCTGCACGAGCACCCGGTCGAGTTCGAGCTGAACGATGCGGCGGAAGCGCCGGATCACGTACAGGCCGATCGAGACCGGCGCGATGCACAGCACGACGGCCACGACCTGGGCCGGGATGTCCTGCGGCGTAAGCGGTGTCGTCGTCAGGATCGCGACCAGCATCGCGGCCGTGAGCAGGATCGCCGCGGCGAGCACCTCGCGACCGCGGCGCAGGGTCAGCGCGACGAGGAGGCCGAAGCCGACCGAGACGGATGCCGTGGCGAACCGTCCGACGTCGTGCATCGGCCAGATGGCGACGAGGTCGAGGGTGACCACGCCGGCCAGGAAGACGAGGAAGGTGCCGAACATCCAGTTCGGCATCCGTTCGCCCCGGGTGGCGATGGCGATGGCGACACCCACCAGCGTGATGGCGTAGAGCAGCCAGGCGATGGCCACCGGCAGCACGCTGGGGTATGAGCCGATGTGGCTGAGGAACAGGGCGATGCCGTACACGCCCTGGATGGCGGCGAGCACGCTCGCGCCGACGCCGAGATAGCCGGTGCCGAGGCTGGCACCGCGCGCGCTCGCCTGGCGCATGGCGCGCCCGGCCGTAGACGCGTTCGGCACCCCGCCGCGGTTGCGGCGGCCCAGGATGACGCCGAGGGTGTTCTCTTCGGGATTGGTCCAGCCGGAGGAACTCACTTGGGCACCTCGATCACGACCGTGGTCCCTGCCCCCTTCGACGAGAACAGCCGGGCGCTGCCGCCGACCTCTTTGAGGCGGCCCACCACCGAATCCTTGAAGCCCATTCGCGCCTCATCGACGTCTTTGATGTCGAAACCGACGCCGGCATCCGTCACCATGGCGCGCACGATCCTGTCGTCGTCGGTGATCGTCACGTGGGCGTCGGTGACGCCCGAGTGCCTGCGCACGTTCTCAAGGCATTCGGCCAGCGCGAGCAGGAAGGCGTCCAGCACCTCGCTCGGGAGGAGCACCTGGCCGGTGCCGTGCCAGCTCACCTCGAGACCCATGCGGCCGAAGCGCTGCTTCACGGACTCGAGCGTTGTGCCCAGCGCGGTCTCCTCGACCGGTTCGAGGTTGTATCCGCCGGAGGACTGCGGGGTGGGTGTCGCGCCGAGGCGCAGCTGCCGGAGCAGGCGCGCGTCGTCGTTGGCCTGCTGCTGCAGGGCGGTGGCCGCGACGCCGACGCCCGAGTGGGCGAGCATCGTGAGGGTCGCGAGCACCGTGTCATGGAGCAGCCTGGCGCCCTGGCGGCGCTGGGCCTCGGTCTCGCTGGCCTGCCGTTCGGCGCGGTGCGCCCGGCCGATGCTGTAGATGCGCCGGGCGGCCCGGGGGACGCTGGCCGACAGCCAGTAGCCGAACACCGCGGCGAGCACCCAGCCGACGGCCACGCTGACGCCGGCGAAGGAGACGGCGGCGGGGGCGCCGGTGACCAGTTCGGTGAGAACGACGGCTGAGACGAGTCCGATCACCAGGAGGGTGATCCGGCGCGCGCCGGTGGTGAGAACGATGGCGAATGCGGCGATGGATCCGCCGGCCAGCGGCACGACGGCCGTGCCGAGCGCGGAACCGGCGGGACTGCCGATCGGCAGGAGCAGGACCCCGAGGATCCCGAGTCCCGCGACGATGCCGACGAGTGCCCAGAGGGCCGACTGGCTGGCGCCGAGGCGCGCATGGCAGATCACGAGCACCGCGAACAGGGGCAGGGTCGACAGCAGCGTCGTCAACCCCAGCACCCCGGGGATTGCGAAGCAGGCGAGTGCGACGATGGCCGAACCGATGCCGATCATCCTGGCGGAGCGCTGAAGAAGCCGATCGCGCTCTTTGGCGATGAGTTCCACGTCAGCAATAGTCACACACACTGTGACCTTAAGTGGGGGTGTCGGGCCGTTGGAGCCCAGCGTGTCGCGGCCTGTACGCTCGATATCGAAACAGAGGGGTAGTGCCGTGAGAGCGGCCGCCACCGTCGGAATCGGGGGCCTAGCCCCGGGACCGAACGACATACGACCCGAAGACGATGTCGGGGGACGCAGAAGAGGGCCACGGGCGACCGGGGCCCTCTTGCTCGTCAAGGACGCGGCCCGGTCCGGCCGCGTCACTCCGGTGTGAGCCAGCCTTCGCGGATGCCGTGGCGGCGCAGCAGGAGCTTGGTGCCGAGGTCGATGCCGATGGCCCGGTATTTGCGGCGCCCCCTCTTGATGTACGACTTGACCGTCTCCTCCGTCGTCCCCATTTCCCGCGCCACCTCGCGGATCGAGAGTCCCGACGCGTACAGCACGAGCGCACGCTGCTCCTGCTTGCCGAGACCGGGGTCCTCGATCGTCGAGATGACCTCCAGAGCTTCGGTGAGCTGCGTGTTGCGGTAATAGGCCCCGTCGATCACGGAGCGGACAGCCAGTACGAGCTCGTCCGCGGTGTCCGTCTTGGGCACGAAGGCGAGCGCGCCCGCCTTGATCGTCCCGTGGATGGATGCCGCATCGGTGTGCCTGCTGAAGACGATCGTGCGAACGCCGGCCGCGGTCAGCGCTCGCACCTTGGTGCCGATCGCGATGTTGTCGTCGAGGTTCAGGTCGAGCAGCACGATATCGACGGGAAAGGCCTCGTGGTTGATCAGGTCGCTCCAGGTGGTCGCCTCGATGGCCACCTCGATGTCGGGGGCCGCTACCGAGAAGTGCGCCGAGACACCGTCGATGACGAGGCGGTGGTCGTCGACGACGGCGACGCGGATCCGCTCACCTGCGGGTTTGGTTTCGAGAGACAAAGGTTCCCCTCAGCGCGATGCGCGGGCTCGGGTGCCGCGCACAGACCACTCTGTCTACCGACTATAGCCAACATGAATCTCCCTCGTGTGTCGTGCGTTCGAGAGAGCACAGGTCAGTCGGCGAGAAGTCGCTCCAGGTGGCGGCCGATCAGGTCGTCCTCGATGAGAAACGCGTCGTGTCCGAAATCGGAGTGGATGATCACGGCCTCGCCGTCGTCGATGGTCGTCGGCAGGCCGTTGGCGATCGCTACCTGGTCGGGCACGGGCATCAGCCGATCGCTGTCGATCCCGAGCACGAGACTCGTCGCGGTCACGCGTGAGAGGGCCGCCTCGACGCCGCCACGGTCGCGCCCGATGTCGTGCGAACTCATCGCCTGCACCAGCAGGACGTAACTGTTCGCGTCGAACCGGCGGGTGAACTTGTTGCCGTGGAAGTCGAGGTAGCTCTCCACCGCGAACCGGCCCGAATCGCCGAGCGGGCTGACCTTCGACTGCCAGCTGCGCTGGAACCGGTCGTTCAGTTCCGTGGGGGAGCGGTAGCTGAGCAGTGCCATTCGCCTGGCCAGGGCGAGACCGCGATGCGGCCCGTCGCCGTCCGCGGCCTCGTAGTAGTCGCCGTCGGCGAAGTTCGGGTCCATGTGGATGGCCTCGACCTGCACCGAGTTGAGGGCGATCTGGTCGGCATCGCTGATCGCGGGTGCGGCGAGGACGGCCACCCGCTCCACCCGGTCGGGGTAGCTGACCGCCCACTCGAGCGCCTGCATCCCGCCCATGGACCCGCCGGCGACGGCGGCCCAGCGCTCGATGCCGAGCGCGTCGGCGAGACCGGCCTGAGCATCCACCTGGTCGCGGATGGTGATGTAGGGGAACCTCGCTCCCCACTCCCGCCCGTCGGGCGCGAACGAGGCCGGGCCGGTCGTGCCCTGACAGCCGCCGAGCATGTTCGGCGCGATCACGAACCAGCGGTCCGTGTCGATGTACTTGCCCGGGCCGACGATGCCGGACCACCAGCCGCCGGTCGCGTGGCCGGGGCCCGGACTCCCGATGACATGGCTGTCGCCGGTGAGGGCGTGCAGCACCAGCACCGCGTTGTCTTTGGCAGGACTCAGCTCGCCCCACGTCTCGTACGACATCCGCACGACCGGCAGGGTGCCGCCGCGCTCCAGCGCGCGCGTGCCGATGGAGAGGAACTTCCGGTCGCCGGGCGGGTCGCCCTCGCGCCAGGCTCCGGTGGCTCGTGGCTTGCCCGAGATCGCCCGTGAGTTCGCCTCGGTCACGAAGCTCGCCGGGGCGGTGTCCTCGGGTGTCTGCCAGTCCATGTCATCCCCAGTATCCCGCGCGCCGGCGAAGTGTTACGCCGCAGACGCGAAACCGGGCGTCCGCGGTCGCCCCGGGCCGGCATGCCGGCCCGGAAGCGCCGCGAGCGCCCGTGTGCGGGTGGTACGAGTTACGCCTTGGAGTTCGCGGCACTCACCGTGCGCGCTGCAGCGAGGCCGGCCTCGAGGTCGGCGAGGATGTCGTCGATGTTCTCGAGGCCGACCGACAGCCGGACCAGGCCGGGCGTCACACCCGAGGTCAGCTGCTGCTCGGGAGTGAGCTGCGAGTGGGTGGTGGATGCGGGGTGGATGATGAGGCTCCGCACATCGCCGATGTTGGCCAGGTGGCTGAACAGCGACACGTTGTCGACCAGCGCGCGGCCGGCATCCACACCGCCCTTCAGCTCGAAGCTCAGCACCGCGCCGACACCCTTGGGGGCGTACTCGTTGGCCTTGGCGTACCACGGGCTCGACGGGAGGCCGGAGTAGTTGACCGACGCGACATCCTCGTGGTTGTCGAGCCATTCGGCGACCGCCTGGGCGTTCTGCACGTGGCGCTCGACGCGGAGGCTGAGGGTCTCGATACCCTGGATCAGCTGCCAGGCGCTCGCCGGGGCGATGGCCGAACCGAGGTCGCGCAGAAGCTGCACGCGCGCCTTGATGATGTAGGCGATGCCGTCGCCCAGCACCGTGGTGTAGCTGGCGCCGTGGTAGCTCGGGTCGGGCTCCGTGAGCCCCGGGAACTTCTCCACGTTCTTCGACCACTCGAACGTGCCGCCGTCGACGATGATGCCGCCGATGACGGCTCCATGTCCGCCGAGGAACTTGGTCGCCGAGTGCACGACGATATCGGCGCCGTGCTCGAACGGGCGGATCAGGTACGGGGTCGCGATCGTGTTGTCCACGATGAGCGGCACGCCGTTCTTGTGCGCGACCTCGGAGACGAGCTTGATGTCGAGGATGTTGATCTTCGGGTTGCCGATGGTCTCGGCGAAGAACAGCTTCGTGTTCGGGCGCACCGCCGCGGCCCACTCGGCGGCGTCGTCCTGGTCCTCGACGAAGGTGGTCTCGATGCCGAGCTTCGCCAGCGTGTACTTGAACAGGTTGTATGTGCCGCCGTAGATGGACGACGACGACACGATGTGGTCGCCGGCCTGCGCGATGTTCAGCACCGCGAAGGTCTCCGCGGCCTGGCCGGACGCGACCAGCAGGGCCGCCGTGCCGCCCTCGAGCGCGGCGACGCGCTCCTCGACCACGTTCTGGGTCGGGTTCTGGATGCGGGTGTAGATGTTCCCGAACTCGGCCAGCGCGAACAGGTTCTTGGCGTGCTCGGCGTTGTTGAACACGTACGAGGTGGTCTGGTAGATCGGCGTCGCGCGGGCGTTGGTCACCGGGTCGGGTGCCGCGCCGGTGTGGATCTGCTTGGTCTCGAACTTCCAGGCTGAGGCGTCGCTCATTAGTTGTTCTCCTTGGGTGAAATCTTCGACGGGCGGACGGCCTGCCCACTCGCAAGCGAGCTTAAGCAGGGCGCCTTGGAGGAGCAATGGAGCCCGAAATACGGCGTAACGATACCTTGACCTGCGCGACTAGTCATGCGAGAGTAGTCGCGTGTCCTCCATCCGCCTGTTCGTGCTCGGGTCGCTCGACCAGCACGGTCCCATGCACGGTCACGGGCTGTTGCAGCTCGCGGAGCAGGAGCACATCGACGAGTGGACCGATTTCGGTCCGAGCGCTGTCTACGGCGCGATCAAGCGGCTCGCGGCCGAAGGCCTGATCGACGAGGAGCGCGTCGAGAGACAGGGCAACTATCCGGAGCGCCAGGTGTACCGGATCAGCGAGGCCGGCCTGCAGACCCTCGGCGAACTGCGCATCCAGGGCCTGTCGGAGATCGTCATCAAGCCCGACCCGTTCGACCTGGCGCTGGCCCGCCTCGATCCCACCGCCCTTGACGAGCTGGCGGGCATTCTCAGCGGGCGGCTGCACGAGCTCCAGGAGACGCTGGACGCCGAACAGGGCCACCTCGGCGAGATCCGCAAGTACCTGAGCGCGGCCGAGACCTGGTCGATGAGCCATAAATTCTCCCGCTACCGCGCCGAGATCGACTACCACAAAGAGCTTTTGTCAGCACTTCCCGACATCATTTCCGATGAACGACAGCGACAGTCCGAGAAAGGACACGAGCAATGACCGACCAGCCCACGACCTGGGGGAACGCCCCGGCCTGGACCGCACCAGAAGGCGTGACCGACAGACGAGCGTGGGGTGCACTCGCGGTGCTGCTCGTCGGCATGTTCATGTCGCTTCTCGACACCACGATCGTGAACGTCGCGCTCCCCACCATCCGCGACAGCATCAACGCCGACGAGTCGACCCTGGCCTGGATCATCTCCGGCTACGCCCTCGCCTTCGGCCTCGCCCTCATCCCGGCCGGCCGGATCGGCGACCGCTTCGGCCACAAGTGGGTGTTCTTCGTCGGGCTGGCCCTCTTCACGGCGGCGAGCGTCGCGGCCGGGCTGTCGCAGAACCCGACCGAGCTCATCGTGGCCCGGGTCGTGCAGGGTCTCGGCGGCGGCATCTTCTTCCCGCCCGTGACGGCATTCATCCAGCTGCTGTTCCCGCCGATGAAGCGCGGCAAGGCGTTCGGCATCATGGGTGCGGTCATCGGTGTCTCCACGGCGCTCGGCCCGATCGTGGGTGGCCTGCTGATCCAGGCCATCGGTGAGACGAGCGGATGGCGCTACATCTTCTTCGTGAACCTCCCGATCGGCGTCATCGCCCTGGTCGCCGCGGCGATCGTGCTCCCGAAGATCGTCGCCGGCGTGAAGGCCGCGATGGACTACCTCGGGCTGCTGCTTCTCGCCGGTGCGCTGGTCGCCATCCTGGTGCCGCTCATCCAGGGCCAGGACCAGGGCTGGCCGCTGTGGACCTACCTGTCGCTCGCCGGCGGTGTGGTGCTGCTCGTGCTGTTCGCGCTGTGGGAGCGCCGTGTTGCGAACCGGGGGGCCTCTCCGCTGGTGCCGCCGCACCTGTTCTCGCATCCGCAATTCACCGGCGGCACGTTGCTCGCGCTGGTCTACTTCGCGGCGTTCACGAGCATCTTCTTCACGATCTCGCTGCTCTGGCAGGCGGGTCTCGGTCACACCGCCCTGGAGTCCGGCCTGGTATCGATCCCGTTCGCCCTCGGCAGCATCGTCGGCGCGTCACAGAGCGACCGGCTGGCCCAGAGGCTCGGCCGCACCGTGCTCGTGATCGGCACCGGGATGGTCGCCCTCGGCCTCATCGCGCTCTGGGTGGTGCTGCTCACGGTGAAGGAGCAGGACCTCACGAACTGGATCCTGCTCGCCCCGCTCCTCGTCGCCGGTATCGGCAGCGGCCTGTTCATCGCGCCGAACGCGCGATTCATCGTGGCGACCGTCGACGGCTCGGAGGCGGGCGCGGCGAGCGGTGTCATCGGCACCATGCAGCGGATCGGCAGCGCCATCGGAATCGCGGTCGTCAGCAGCGTGCTGTTCGGGGTGGCCAACCTCTCCAGCATCACCGGCGAGGTGAAGGACGGGGTCGCTGCCGGCATGAAGGACGGCACCTATCACGATCCCGCGGCCGCGGCGAAGGAGTTGGCGAAGCAGCTGCTCGCCACCCACTTCGACCAGGCGGCGACGATCGCCATGTTCGTGAGCGCGATCTTCGCCGTCGTCGCGTTCTGCCTGGTCTTCGTGCTTCCGAAGCGCGTCAACCTGCACTGACCCGGCCGGGGTCGCCCAGTCGATACGGTAGAGGCATGCTCACACGACGGGTGGTAGTGACCGGGGCGAGCTCCGGCATCGGTGCGGCGACGGCGCGGCTGTTCCGCGAGCACGGCTGGTCCGTGCTCGCGGTCGCCCGCCGCAGCGAGCGCCTCGAATCCCTGGCGGCGGAGACCGGCTGTGACATCTTCACCGCCGATCTCACCGACCAGGCGCAGGTCGACGCGCTGCGCGACCACGCCGCCGGGCTCGGCACGATCCATGCCCTGGTGAACAATGCCGGTGGCGCCTACGGCATGGCGTCCGTGGAGGCGAGCGAGCCGGACGACTGGACCAGGATGTTCGACATCAACGTCGTCGCGACGAAGCGCGTGACGAGCGCGCTTCTGCCGCTGCTGCGGCTCGGCGCGGCCGAGGGCGGCCATGCCGACATCATGACCGTCACCTCGATCGCCGGGCACCTCGCGTACGAGGGCGGCGGCGGATACAACGCCGCGAAATTCGGCGAGCGAGCCTTGGTGGAGGTGCTGCGGCTCGAACTGGCGGGGGAGCCGATCCGCGTGCTGGAGATCGCGCCGGGCATGGTGAAGACGGATGAGTTCTCGCTGGTGCGCTTCGGTGGCGACCGGGCCAGGGCCGACGCCGTCTACGACAACGTTCCCGACCCGCTGTCCGCCGAGGATGTCGCACAGGCGATCGTGCTCACGATGGAGCTTCCCGCGCACGTCAACCTGGACCTGGTCACCATCAAGCCGGTGGCGCAGGCCGCGCCGTGGAAGGTCATCCGCGGCGAGCTGAAGCCCAAGTCATGAGGTCGGTGAGGTCTCGACGGGCTCGACCCGCTCATCCGACGGGTCGGCGAAGGCGAGCTTCGGCACGAAGAACAGCAGCACAGCCGCGACCAGCGCTCCGACGCCGCAGATGATCCACACGGTGTAGTAGCCCGAGAGGCTCGACGCGGTGCTGCCGGCGACGGTCACGACTCCCATCGCCAGCGCGATGCCGAACACGGCCGAGGCGAAGGATCCGCCGATCGTCTTCGTGGTGTTGGTGAGCGCCGCCGCGATACCGGTCTGCCCCCGTGGCGCGGCGGCCGCGGCTGCTGCAGGCAAGGCGCCGACGAGTGCGCCGGAGCCGAGGCCCGCGACGACCATGTTGGTGATCACCTCCACCTCGGTGAGATGGAAGGGGATGAACAGCAGGTAGCCGACGGCGACGAGGAAGGCCGCGATGATCATCGCGATGCGAGGGGACAGGCGCCGGGAGATGAGCGGGAACAGCAGCGCACCGACGATCATCGAGATCAGATACACGCCGATGAGGATCGACCGGGAGCCTGACGACAACCCCAGCCCGTAGCCGTTGCCGGAGTCCGTGCCGGCGTAGGCGCTGAGCGGCGCCTGGGCGCCGAGCAGGCTGATGCCGACCAGTCCGGCGGTGAGCTGCACCGGCCACATGTTCGGCTGCATCAGAACGCGCAGGTCGATCGCCGGGTCCTCCTGGCGTCGCTCGTAGCGGGCGAACGGAATGAAGACGAGCACGCCGAGCACGATCAGCAGGTAGCACCACCAGGCTCCCGGACCGTTCAGCCGCAGGAAGGTGAGGCCGGCGGTGATGAGCAGGAGGGCCAGCGTCAGGATGATGAAACCGTTCACGTCCAGCTTGCGGCCGGGCACCGGGGTCGACTCCGGCACCCCGAACAGGATGGCGAAGAACACCAGCGTGACCGCGATTGCCGGGATCATCAGCGTGAGTACGACGTTATTGCCGAGCAGGCTGAACACCGCGCCGCCGGCCAGGGCTCCGACGATCGCTCCCGCCTCGAGCGCGACGACGAGGAATCCGGCGGCCCTGCGGGTCTGCGACGGTCCACGGCCGGTGCGGCGACCGCGATCGAAGATGAGGGCGATCTCGAGCGGCAGCCACACGACATAGAAACCCTGGAGTGCGAAGGAGATCAGGTAACTCGTGAAGTTGCCCGAGAAGGCGAGGGCCCAGGAGGCCAGCGCGGTGACGATGGTCGCGAACAGCAGGATGCGCTTGTGCCCGAACATGTCGCCGAGCTTCGCGAGCACCGGCACCACCAGCGCGGAGACCAGCAGCTGGGCGGCCTCGAACCAGTTGTAGTCGGCATCCTTGATGTGCAGGTATTTCACCAGGTCGCTGATCAGGGGAACGTAATAGCCCTGCAGGATGCCGCTGACCAGTTCGACGAGGAAGAGAAAGCCGATCAGGCCGAAGGTGATGCTGCCCGCACGCGCTTTGGTGGATTCCATACACGGATGCTAGCTATAACGTTGAGTCTTATGGCTGACGAACGCGAAATCCTGACCTGGCAGAGCTTCGGGGACGGATCGCGTGAACTGGCGTCGTCCGTGTACCGCAGCGGTTTCGTGCCGGATGTCGTGGTCGCGATCGCCCGCGGCGGGCTGCTGCTCGCCGGAGCCCTTGCCTACGCCCTGGATGTGAAGAGCTGCGGCGCGCTGAACGCCGAATTCTACACGGGGATCGACGAGCGGCTGGACGAGCCGATCATCCTCGCCCCCTATCTCGACGAGGTGTCACTCGACGGCAAGAAGGTGCTGCTCGTCGACGACGTCTCCGACTCCGGTCGCACGCTGAAGATGGTGCTGGGGATCATCCAGCTCGCCGGTGCCGACACCCGCACGGTCTGTCTCTACTCGAAGTCGCACACGGTGCTCGAGCCGGACTACGTGTGGCGTCACACCGATCGCTGGATCGCCTTCCCCTGGTCGGCGCAGCCTCCCGTCACCTCATGAACCCCAAGCCCCTGTCGGAACTCATCGACCCGGGCTGGGCCGAAGCGCTCGCGCCGGTCGCGACCCAGGTGGCGGCCATGGGCGACTTCCTCAGGGCGAACGGGCCCTATCTTCCCGCGGGTGCGAATGTGCTGCGGGCCTTCGCCCGGCCGTTCGACCAGGTCAGGGTGCTGATCGTCGGGCAGGACCCGTATCCGACCCCCGGGCATCCGATCGGCCTGTCATTCGCGGTGGAGCGGAGCGTGCGACCGGTACCGCGCAGTCTGCAGAACATCTACCAGGAACTGCACGACGACCTCGGCCTCGCCACTCCCGAGCATGGCGACCTGAGCGCGTGGGCGGACCAGGGCGTGATGCTGCTCAACCGCGTGCTCACGGTGAAACCGGGTGCCAGCGGATCGCATCGCGGCAAGGGCTGGGAGGCGATCACGGCCACCGCCATCCACGCTCTCGTCGAGCGGGGCGGGCCGCTCGTCGCCATCCTGTGGGGGCGCGACGCGATCTCGCTCGAACCGATGCTGGGGTCGGTACCGGTGGTGAAGTCGGTGCACCCGAGCCCGCTGTCGGCCTCCGGTGGGTTCTTCGGGTCGAAACCGTTCAGCCGGGCCAACGCGCTGCTGGCGCAGCAGGGTGCGGCACCGATCGACTGGCGTGTTATCTAGTCCACGGTGACCTATGTCACAATGGACTACATGGCGCTCGACCTCATCCTGCTCAGTGTGCTGCGCGCCGGCCCGACCCACGGCTACGAGCTCAAACGGCGGGTGCAGCGCCCCACTTTCGCCCGGCTCAGCAACAACTCGCTCTACCCGCACCTGCGCCGGTTCGAGGAGCTCGGGGCCGTCACGAGCAGCGTCGAGGAGCAGGACGGAAAGCCGGCCAGGCGCATCTACGCGATCACGGATGCCGGCCGGCGGCTCTTCACAGACCTGGTCTCCACCCTGCCCCGCGAGCTCGCCGGCAGCGATGAGGAGTTCCTGGCCAGGCTGAGCTTCTTCGGCGAGATCGACGCGCCGGCGCGCAAGGCGATTCTCGCCGCCCGCGCGGAGGTGCTGTCCGAGCGGGTCGCTCAGGTGCAGACGCTGAAGGACGAGTCGGCGTCGATGCCGGAGTGGCGGGCGATCGCCGTGGATCACCTGCTCGACCAGCTCCGCGGAGAGCTCGACTGGATCGCCGGTCTTGCACTCAACCTGGATACGACAAACGCAGCGAAGGAAAGCCATGTCCCCGACAGCCGCTAGCCAGATCGTGGGTGCCTCGACGCCGCTCGGTGCCGTCGCACGCTACGGACTGCTCATCGGACCGCTGCTCAGCATGATCGACTCGAGCATCGTGAACGTGGCAGTGCCCGACATCGCCAAGGAGCTCACGGCAACCCTCGACCAGGTGCAGTGGGTCGTGAGCGGTTACCTGCTCGCGCTCGGCGTCTCGCTCGCGCTCACCGCCTACCTCGCGAAGCGCTTCGGCGTGCTGCGGGTGTACACGGTGAGCATGATCCTGTTCGTGCTCGCGTCGGCGGCGTGCGCGGTCGCCCCGACCATCGGTACCCTGATCGGCTTCCGCGCCGTACAGGGTTTCGTGGGTGCGCCGCTCGTGCCGCTTGCCCTCAGCATCCTGCTCGGCAGGGACGGCATCGGCGGCGGCAAGGTGCCCATCTCTGCTGCGCTCACCCTCTTCCTCGCCCCGGCGCTCGGCCCGACTCTCGGCGGCCTGCTGATCGGAGCGGGCGGCTGGCGCTGGATCTTCATCGTCAACGTGCCGGTCGGAATCATCGGCCTGCTCCTGTTGCTCCGAGTGCCCAGGCACATCGGGGCGCTCGGATCGAAGCTCGCCAGATTCGATCCGTTCGGGTTCGCGCTCCTGGCCGTCGGTCTCACCGGTGCGCTGTTCGGAGCCACCCAGGGCACGACCGAGGGCTGGGACAGCCCGTCCTGCTGGGCGCCGCTCGGCGGTGGCCTGCTGCTGCTCATCGCCTACACCTTCTGGGCCCTGCACCGGCCGAACCCGGCGGTGGATGTCGGCATGATCCGGCACCGCAACTCGGCCATCGCGCTGGTGCTGCAGGTGCTGTGCTCCATCGTCGCATTCGGCACGGTCTTCCTGCTGCCGGTCTTCACCCAGTCGGTGCAGGGGCACAGCGCCTTCGCGACCGGCATCGCGCTGCTCCCGCAGGGAATCGTGATGGGCATCGCGACCTTCTTCGGCCAGAAGCTCTCCGTGCGGGTGCCGCTGAAGGTGCTCGTGGTCTCGGGCTTCGCCATCCTCGCGGTGTCGAGCATCTTCCTGCTCTTCCTCGAGCAGGACACGCCGCTGTGGGTGACCGCGCTCATCCTCTCCGGCCGGGCCATCGCGATCGGCCTGGTGACCGCGCCGCTGCTGGTGGCGATGCTCGCGCCACTGCCCGAGGAGGAGCTCGCCGACGGCAACACCCTGTTCAACATCACCCAGCGCCTCGGTGGGTCGATCGGCGTGAGCATCCTGGGCTCGCTGGTCGCCGGCGGCGCCACGCTCGCCGCGACGATCGACGACTTCCATTTCGTGGGCGCCATCCTGATCGCCGTCGCGGTCGTCGCCGGCCTGCTGTCGTTCCTGCTCAGGCAGGACCGCTCTGCGCCGGTGCGAGAGGTGAGCGTCGTCGGGGAGTAGGCCGGCGGAGATTAAGCTGGGGCCATGCTCGAAGAGGAATACCAGGCGACGCATCGCCCGACGGAGGCGCAGCGCAACCTGCCACCGCTCGAGGTGCCGTTCGAGTACACGATCCGGCCGGCGATCGTCGAAGACCTCCCGGACATTCGGGAGATCTACAACCACTACGTCATGAACTCGACGGTGACCTTCGACGAGAAGCCGATGTCGCTCAAGGCCTGGCGCACCAAATTCTCCCAGGTGGAGAAGGCGAAGATGCCGATCCTCGTCGCGGTGAGCCCGAACGGCAGCCTGCTCGGCTTCGCGTATGTCTTCCCGTGGAAGCAGCGTGCCGCCTACCGCTTCACGGTGGAGGACTCCATCTACCTCGGGCCGGCATCCACCGGCAAGGGCCTCGGCAAGGTATTGATGTCGGCGCTCATCGACGCGTCGAAGGAGGCCGGACTGCGAGAGATCATCGCGGTGATCGCCGACCAGGGCGCGGATGCCTCGATCCAGATGCACAAGAACTTCGGGTTCAAGGAGGTGGGCCGCATGGGCAAGGTGGGGTTCAAGTTCGACCGCTGGCTCGGTACCGTGATGCTGCAGAAAAGTCTGAAGAAGTAGACCTCAGTGCTGTTTCGCGCCGCCGAGCTCCAGCAGGGTGACGCCGCCGATGACGAGCACCATGCCGACGATCTGCACCCAGGTGAGCGACTCGCGGAACATCAGCCAGCTGATCACGACGACGAGCACGACGCCGACCCCGGCCCAGATGGCGTACGCGATTCCGAGCGGCACTCCCTTCTGCAGGGATTGCGACAGCAGCACGAAGGCCGCGATGTATCCGACGGCGACGATCACGTAGGGCACCACCTTGTTGCCGTCCCCGGTGGCGAACTTGAGGGCGGTGGTCGCAACGACCTCGGTGATGATCGCGCCGGCGAGGAACAGGTAGCCGAGCATCATTTCTTCTTCGGGGCGCCGAGGCGCGCGACCATGTTCACGAGGGCTCGGCGGGGCACGAAGCCCTCCATCTTCGCGTTCAGGGCGTTGAACGCGCGGGTGATCACGACCGGGGACGGGTCCCGGCGGTCGAGGGCGCGGAAGGCGGCCGCGACGACCTCTCCCGCCGTCTCCATCCTGCCGAACATCGCGTCGGCGTTGTGTGCGACGTCCTCGAACTCGGTGGATGCCGGCCCGGGACACAGCGCGATGACCGTCACGCCGGTCCCCTTCGCCTCCCACCACACGGCCTCGGTGAAGCTGAGCACGAACGCCTTCGTCGCGCCGTACACCGCCATGCGGGGGATCGGCTGGAACCCGGCGGTGCTGGCGACGTTCACCAGCGCGCCGTTGCCGGCCGCGATCATGCCGGGCAGGAAGGCCCGGGTCAGCGATACGACCGCCGACACGTTCACCGCGACCTCCGCGTCGAGCCGCGCGGCGTCGCTGTCGGCGACGAAGCCGTGCGTGCCGAAGCCGGCGTTGTTGACGAGCGTCGAGACGGTGATCTTCTTCGTCGCCAGCGTGCTTGCGAGGCTCTCGGCCGCGCCCGGTGCCGAGAGGTCGAGCGGCACGACCGTGCAGGTCGCGCCGTAACGCTGGGCAAGATCGCCGGCGAGCGCCTCCAGCCGGTCGGCGCGTCGCGCGACCAGCACGAGGTCCGCTCCCCGTTCGGCCAGCCGGTGGGCGAACTCGAGTCCGAACCCGCTCGATGCGCCGGTCACGACGGCGGTGGTTCCCATGGGATCGAAGGTCATGGTCCGAGGCTACCGGCGCTACAGTCGATGCATGCCTGAAGCGCCGCGTCGACGCCCCGATGACGCCGTGGTCCTGCACACGTTCACCGGTCATGTGAAGGCCCGGCCGAAGGTCGTGTTCGACGCGCTCGACGGCCGTTTCCGCCCGGAGGCGGGCTCCCAGAGCCTCTACACGGCCGACCCGGCGGCGTTCCTCATCATCGCGCAGGGCGGCTGGTGGTATCGCGGCGAGTACCGCGTCGTCCCCGACGAGTTCGGATCGAATGTGGAGCACAGCATTCTCAACATCGCTCAGCAGCGCCGGATGAGCGGCAGCGCCGGGCGCAGGGTGATCGAGGATGCCCCGGCCGACTTCGCGCGCCTGATGAAGGAACTGCGGCTCGACCTGGAATAGCCGCTGACGCTATCCGGCGGTCTGGCCCTTTGTGCAGGTCGTCTGCGCGGCGGTCTGGCCGTAGACGTTGCTCGGGAGCGCAACAGCGGTGCCAGCGTTGGGTGGGGCTGTGGTCGCGCCGGGGGTGGGAATTGCGGTCGACCCGTTGCCTGGGACGACCGGGGCGGAGGTGTCGAGCACGGTGCCACCGACACCGCTGGGCTTCCCGGTGAGCTGGATGGGCTGGTCGGCCTTGACGGCGTTCATCAGGGTCTTCGCCGCGGCGACATTCGGCACGGGTCCGGCCGCACCACTCAGGTTCGGGTACTGCACGAACACCACGTTGTTGAAGTCGATGTTCTTCACCGCGCCCGCCATCGCGACCAGCGTGTTGAGGTTGGTGAGGCTGTCCGACAGGGTCATGTTGGTCGTGATCGCCTGCGCGAGCCGGTAATCCGTCACCGGGTTGCCGAGCACCTCCGGCGTCTTCACCTTGCGCACGAGCGCGGAGAGGAACAGCTGCTGGTTGCTGACCCGGCCGAGGTCGCTGCCGTCGCCGAGCCCGTACCGTACGCGGAGGAATTGCACGGCGTTCTCCCCGACGAGGGTCTGCTCGCCGGCACCGAGATCGAAGGGGATCTGCAGGTCGTGAATTGTGGTGGCGACGCACACCGTCACCCCCCCAATTGCCGTCGACATGTTTGCGACACCCTGGAACTCGGTGAGCGCAGCGTATGGAATGTCGAGCCCGGTCAGGTTCTCGACCGTCTTGACGATGCACGGCAGCCCACCGTAGGTGAGAGCCACATTGATCTTGTTGGTCTGCGTGCCGTAGTTGCCGCCCTTGCCGTCGGGGCAGGAGGCGATCTGCACCTGCAGGTCGCGGGGGAAGCTGATCACCGTGGCGTACTGGTGGTTGCCGGAGACGTGGATGAGCATGGTCACGTCGTTGAGGTGCTCCCCGCGCTTGCCGTAGGCCTGGATGTCGCCGCCACCGCTGTCGCTGGCGGCCACCAGCACGTTGAACCCGCCCTCGTAGTCACCGATGGCCGGCGGTGGACCCTGTGTCTCCCCGATCAGGTGAACCCCGGGTTTGATGTTTCGGGCCAGGTCCCAGACCGCGATCCCGGTGACCGCGGTCGCGCTCACGGCGATGACCGCGACGGCGATGCCGAGGACCTTCAGGACGGTCGCCCAGGCCGGCGTGCGGTGCAGCCTGCCGTGCCGGACGATCGGGGCGGGAGGGTTTCTTGCCACGAAACGACTCTAGCCGACCGACCCGGGACGCTCCCGTCAGGCGCTTCGCGGGGTCGCCCGGCCCAGCACGAAGTATCCCGCGACGGCCGCGATGACGGCGGCGACGAGCATCCAGGCCACGATGCCGATCGAGCCGGAGTCAAGGAACCAGCGGCCCACGGCGCCCCAGGCCGAGGTGAGAGTGGCCAGTGCCCCGAGGCCCAGGGCGACGAGTGCGATGGCCGCACCCAGTACGAGCAGGCCGTTCGAGCGCCAGCGCACGAACACGCTCGCGGCGAGCGCTCCGATGAAGAAGAAGAACAGCATCGCGCCGGCGAAGACGAACAGGCGGGCGAACCAGGGTCCGGTGCTGAAGTAGATCGCGGTGAACATGTGCCCGCCGAGTCCCCACCCGTTCGTCCACTGTTCGATGTAGCTCAGGAGGGTCAGCGCGGCCCCGTAGCCGACGGCCAGCAGTGCGAACGCGATGGCCGTGCCGAACGAGAACTCACGCCGCGTCACGCCGAAGCCGAGTGCGAAGGGGAAGGTGTTGTTGATGGCCTGCAGGGCCATGATGAGCATGTACACGAAGATGTAGAAGCCCGCTCCCGTGTAGGTGAGGCCCTGCTGGGCATCCACGCGGTCCTGGCCGCTCGAGGTCGCCGCGATGATCACCCAGATGCTGAGGTTCACCAGGAAGATGAACGTCATCACGAGCCACGGGATGCCGAGGGCGGTCCACTTGTTCACGAAGTGGAGTTTGACGATGCGCCAGACGTGCGACGTGGTCATGCCGATTCCTTCCATTCGGTCGGCGACGAGGTGGTGGTCGCGACGACGAGTTGCTGCAGCGAGACGGGGCTGAGGTCGAGCCCCTCCCGGGTGGCGGCGGCGCGGGCGTCCGCATCGAGTCCCTCGACGACGATCGACGCGAGCCCGCCGACGTTCTGCCGGTGCAGGATGCGGCGGCCGGCCGAGAACGCGTCGACCAGCGCGGCGCGGCCCGAGACCGTCGTGGCGGACCCGCGCAGCGCGTCGGCTTCCGCGTCGATGACGATCTTTCCGTCATCGATCACGATCACGTGCTCGAGCAGGTTGCTCACCTCGTCGATCAGGTGGGTGGAGAGCAGCACCGTGCGCGGATGCTCGGCGTAGTCCGCGAGCAGCCGGTCGTAGAAGATCTGCCGCGCCACGGCATCCAGCCCCAGGTACGGTTCGTCGAAGAAGGTGAGGGCTGCGCGGGACGCGAGTCCGACGATCACTCCGAGCGCGGAGACCTGGCCCCGCGACAGCTTCTTGATGCGGCGGTTGAGCGGCAGCCGGAAGTCGTCGACGAGCCGCGCGGCGAGGCCGGCGTCCCAGCCGGGGAAGAACCAGGGTGCGGCGGTGAGCACGTGGTGCGGCCGGTACTCGTCGGGGTAGCGCTGGCTCTCTTTGATGAAGCAGACCCGGTCGAGCACCGAGCTGTTCTCGACCGGCGGCTCGCCGAACAGGCGGATGGTGCCGCCGCTGGCGAACTCCTGGCCGGTGAGCAGCTGCATGAGGGTGGTCTTGCCCGCGCCATTCCGGCCGAGCAACCCGTAGATGCCATGCTCCTGCACGGAGAAGCTGACGTCGTCGAGCGCGGTGAACCGTCCGAACCGCTTGGTGAGGTGGTCGACCTCGATGACTGTGCTCACCGAGCACTCTCCTTCTCGATCATGGTGCTGAGTTCCGTGCGGGAGATGCCGAGCTTGGCGGCCTCGGCGATGATGGGCCGCAGGTATTCGGTTTCGAACCGTTCCCTGCGGCGGGCGATGAGGGTGGCGCGGGCGCCGGGGGAGACGAACATGCCGATGCCGCGCCGCTTGTAGAGCACGCCGTCGTCGACGAGCACGTTGACTCCTTTCGCCGCTGTCGCGGGGTTGATGCGGTGGAAGGCGGCGAACTCGTTCGTTGACGGCACCTGCGCGTCTTCGGCGAGGGTGCCATCGATGATGTCGTTCTCGATCTGTTCGGCGATCTGGGCGAACAGCGGACGATCCTCGTCCATTCACGCCCTCCCTGTTCATTGGTTAGTTACTTCACTAACTAACCAACCAGCTTTGACTCGCCGTGTCAAGTCCTAGGCTCGAAACGTGTTCGAACTCCATCACCTCACCGCCCAGGAGCAGGGCGACTGGCTGCGCAGGGGAGAACTGAGCCCGGCCGAACTCGCCGCCCACTACCTCGAGCGGATCGCCCGCCTCGATCCCGGCCTCGGAGCCTTCACGACCGTGACGGCGGATGCCGCGCTCGAGCGGGCAGCCGCGCTCGAAACCGCGATCCCGAAGGCGGCCGCGCTCTGGGGCATCCCCTTCGCCGAGAAGGACCTGGTCAACCGCGTGGGCGTGCCGACCGGGTTCGGGTCGCGCCTGATGTCCGGGTTCGTACCCGACCGGTCCGACGACATCGTCACGGTGCTCGACGACGCCGGTGCGGTGAGCCTCGGCAAGACGAACGCGCCCGAGTTCGGGCTGCCCGCGTACACCGAGAGCCTCGTCGCGCCGCCGGCCCGCAACCCGTGGAACACCGGGCTCGGCGCCGGCGGCTCCAGCGGCGGTGCCGCCGTCGCCGTCGCGGCGGGCCTGCTGCCCTTCGCCCCCGGGTCCGACGGCGGCGGGTCGGTGCGGATCCCCGCGGCCGCCTGCGGGCTGGTCGGCATCAAACCCTCCCGCGGCCTCGTTCCCGCAGGTACCGGACTCGACAAGCTCGCCGGCCTCGTCGTTCCGGGACCCCTCGCCCGCAGCGTCGCGGACGCGGCGATGCTGCTCGATGCGATGATCGAGGGCGGCGACTACCCGTTCACCGTACGCGCGCCGCGCTGGGACGGCGGCGCGTTGCTGAATGCGGCGGTGCGCGGGGAGGGCCGGTTCCAGCTCGGGGTGATGACCACCTCGCCCTGGGACCAGGCGTACGACATCCGGCTCGATCCCTCCGCCGCAGAAGCGCTCGCCCTCGCCGTCACCGAGCTCGACGCCATCGGGCACGGCATCGAGGAGTTCGGCCTCGAGCCCGACGACGGCTACGCGCTGAACTTCAAAGTCATCTGGCAGGCCGGCGCGGCCGGCATCCCCGCCGAAGGGGAGCGACTCGACCTGCTGGAGCCGCTCACGAAGTGGCTAGTGCTGCGGGGACGCGAGATCTCCGCGCTGCAGCTGGCGCGATCACTCGGTGCGCTCGCCGACTACGAACGCTCCATCATCCGACAGTTCTCGCGGTTCGACGCCGTGCTCACGCCCGCCCTCGCGCTCGAGCCGCGGCCGCTCGGCTGGTACGACGCCGAGGATGCGGAGCGCAACTTCGAGCAGCAGTGCCAGTACACGCCGTACACGTCCTTCGCGAACGTGACCGGACTGCCCGCGATCACGCTCCCGGTTCTCCAGACCGCGGACGGCATTCCGATGGGGGTGCAGCTGGTCGGGCGTCCGGGCGGCGAGGCGACCCTGCTGGCCATCGGCGCGCAGCTCGAGCGGCGTCTGCAGTGGCAGCTGCGGCATCCGCCCCAGTGGTGACGCTCAGCCCAGGTGCAGCAGCTCCTCGGTCTTCGCCCACAGGGCACTCGCGAGCTGTTCGTCGGAGGCCGATCTGTGCTGGCGTCCGTCGGGCCGCAGTCGGCTGAAGTAGGTGCCGCTCGGCGCGGCCAGTTCGCCCGTCGCGAGGCCGACCAGCGGCTCGGCGCCCTGCTCATTGCTGAGGCCCAGGTGCCCGAGGCTGATCCACTGCGCGAAGCGCATGATGCCGACTTCGGCACCGAAGTTGCTCGCGACGTACCCGGGGTGGAAGGAGTGAGCGGTGATGCCGGGTTCGCGTCGAGCGAGTTCGCGGATGAACAGGATCGTCTCCAGCTTGGTCGCGCCGTATGCCGGCCAGCCGCCGAGCCATGGCTTCGTCGCGCGGCCCAGGTCGTCGAGATCGATCGTGCCGATCGTGTTCGAATTGCTGGCAGTGGAGATGACGTGCCCGGCGCTGGCGCGCAGTCGCGGGAGCAGCAGCGAGGTCAGCAGGAACGGCGCGAGGTAGTTCGCCTGCAGGGTGCGCTCGAACCCGTCGGCTGTGGTCTCGCGGTGCTGCACGAGACCGCCCGCGTTGTTCACGAGCACGTCGATGGTCTCGTAGCGCTCGAGAAGCGCGTCCGCCAGCGTGCGCACCTGCTTGAGCTGGTCGTAGTCGGCGAGGAACGGCGTGCCGCCGATGTCCTGCGCTACGGCGTTGGTGCGCTCGGCGTTGCGACCGACCACGGCGACCCGTGCGCCTCGAGCCGCCAGTTCGCGCGCGCCCGCGGCGCCCAGCCCCGAACTCGCCCCGGTGATGACGATCGTCCTGCCCTGCACTGGTGCGGTCATGTGTCGTTTGTATCATCTCCCGGTTACCGGCTTTCACCGGGCGGCGGCGGCTAGGGTGACAGCATGTCGACGGCGGCGCCCCGGGTGGCGATGGTCTCGCTGCATACCTCACCGGTAACGCAGCCGGGCTCCGGCGATTCGGGCGGCATGAATGTCGCGATCCTGAGCCTCGCCGAACAGCTCGCGCGGCGCGGGGCGACGGTAGACCTGCTCACCCGTGCCATCGGCGAGCCGGGGGCACGACGCCTGTCGCCGGGTGTCACGCTGCACGAACTCGCGGCCGGCCCCCGTCGGGTGCTCGCGAAGGAGGAGCTCGCCGACGTGACCGACGAGTTCGGTGAGGCCGTCGCGACGCTCACCGGGCGGCGGCGGCCGCGCTACGACGTCATCCACGCCCACTACTGGGTCAGCGGTCTCGCGGTGCTGCCGGTCGCGCTCGAGCTCGCCCTGCCGCTGGTGCAGAGCTTCCACACCCTCGCCGCCATGAAGAACGCCGTCGTGGGGACCAGCGAACCGGAGCGCCGCCTGCGCACCGAGATGTTCCTCGCCAGCCAGGCGACCGCGATCGTGGCGGGGTCGGCCGCCGAGGCGACGGCACTCATCGACCTCGCGCGTGCGCCTGCCGATCACGTCTGGGTGATCCCGCCCGGTGTGGACGTCGACCTGTTCACGCCCGAACGTGCGCCGGCGGCCTCGTCCGGCATCCGCGGCGAGCTGGGCATCGAGCCCGGCCGGCCGATCATCGCCGTCGTCGGCCGCATCCAGCCGCTCAAAGACCAGGAGTTGGCCATCCGCGCCCTCGCCGCCGCACGGCCGGGACCGGTGATGGTGGTCGCCGGCGAGGCGACACCGGGCGACGACGCGTACCTCCGGTCCCTGCGCGAGCTGGGTGGTGATGTGCGCTTCGTCGGCGCGCTGCCGCGGGAACGCCTCGCCGACCTGCTGGCCGCCGCCTCCGTCACCGTGCTGCCGTCCCACTCGGAGACCTTCGGTATCGTCGCCCTCGAGTCTGCTGCCAGCGGCACCCCGGTGATCGCCTATCGCGGCTCCGGGATGCTCGAATCGGTCGCCGATAGGGTGTCGGGCCTGCTGGTGGACACCCGGGAGCCCGCGGACTGGGCCGCGCACATCGACGGGTTGCTCGGCGACCCGGAACGGCTGGCCGCCCTGGGCGCGAGCGCGCGCCACCACGCGGAGCCCTACACCTGGGCCGCGTCGGCGACCGCGCTGCTCGCCCTGTACGAGTCCTTGCGCTAGTCGGCCGGGCGGCCGTAGGTCTCGAGCAGGCGCAGCCAGATCTCGTTCATGGTGGGGTAGGCGGGCACCGCGTGCCAGAGGCGGTCGAGCGGCACCTCGCCGACGATCGCGGTGGTGGCGGCGTGGATGAGCTCCGAGACGTCCTGCCCGACGAAGGTGACACCGAGGATCACGCCGCGCTTCTCGTCGACAACCATCCGCGCCTGACCCTCGTAGTCATCCGCCTGCAGTGAGGCGCCTGCGACCCAGCCGAGGTTGTAGTCGACGACGCGGATGTCGTACCCGGCCTTCTCCGCCGCCTCGGCGGTGAGGCCCGCAGAGGCCACCTCGGGGTCGGTGAATGTCACCTGGGGCACCATCTCGTGGTCCGCCGTGGCGGCGTGCCTGCCGAACCGGTTGTCGTGTACCCGGTGGCCGAGTGCCCGGGCGGCGATCACGTCGCCCGCGGCTCGCGCCTGGTACTTGCCCTGGTGGGTGAGGAGAGCCCGGTGGTTGACGTCGCCGACGGCGTAGAGCCAGTCGAAGCCTTTCACCAGCAGCGTGTCATCCACCGCCATCCAGTCGCCGGGGGTGAGCCCTACCGTGTCGAAGCCGAGGTCCATCGTGCGGGGCGTGCGGCCGATCGCCACCAGCACCTCGTCGGCGTCGACCACGGACCCGTCTGCCAGTGTGAGGTGCACCCCGGAGTCGTCGCGTGACACCGATGTCGTCGTCGCGCCGATGAGAACCGTCGCGCCCAGCTTCTCGAGCGAGGCCTTCACGGCCTCCCCGGCGAAGGGCTCCTGTCCGGTGAGCAGGGCCGAGCGCGAGAGCACGGTCACCTCGGTGCCGAAGGTCGCGTATGCGGTGGCCATCTCGACCCCGACGACCCCGCCGCCGATGATCGCGAGGCGTTTGGGTGCGACCTGCGCGCTGGTGGCATCCCGGCTGGTCCACGGTGTCGCGTCGGCGAGTCCGGGGATGTCGGGCAGCAGTGGGTCGGACCCGACGCTCACCGCGACCGCGTGCCTGGCCGTGTAGGTGGTGCCGTCGACGGTGACGCGCTTCTCCCCGTCGAGCCGCGCATGGCCGCGAACCAGGTCTATGCCGGCGCCCTTCACCCACTCGACCTGGCTGTCGTCGTTCCAGTCGTGGGTGAACGAGTTGCGGCGCGCGAAGGTGGCCGCGACGTCGATCGTGCCGGTGACGGCCTCCCTCGTGCCGCCGACCGCCTGCGCGGCACGGAGGGCGATGCCGCTGCGCAGCAGGGCCTTCGAGGGCATGCAGGCCCAGTACGAGCACTCCCCACCGACCAGCTCGCTCTCGACCAGGAGGGCGGAGAGGCCGCCCTGGTGCGCATAGTCGGCGATGTTCTCCCCGACCGCTCCCGCACCGATGACGATGAGGTCGTACTCGTGAGTGCTCATGGTCTTCAGGCTAGTTGGGTCCCGCCGGAGGACAAGTGCTACTTGATGAGAGCCCAGTCGGGCAGCACCAGGTTCACATCGTCGGGCTGTCCCGTGCCGAGTACGTAACGCCCGGGCAGGGTCGCGCCGACCACGACTTTGGAGACGAACTCGGGTGCGACATAGGTACCGATCTGGGCCTGGTAGACCGGCACTCCGTCCCGGTGCACGTTCAGGATGATCCCGGTGGCGGGCCGGCCCTTGCCGTCGTTCTGTCCGAGGTCGAAGACGGCGAGCACGTCGACCGTGCACTTCGTGCCCGTGGAGAGGATCTCTGCCGCGCTCGGGCCGCCCTTGGTGATCGGGACCTCGGTCGACGTGCCGTCGTCGCTTTCGAGAATGATCGAGTTCGGCGCGCCCGCCGCCGCGGCTGAGCCGCCCGGTGCCGCCGGAACGTCATGGTTCAGGTCCAGCTCGATCCGGTTCTTGTCGGTCGGGTCGACGCGCACAGCGACCGACGCGCCCTTCGTCTGCATCTGGGGCACGTAGACCTGCGGTATGGAGTGGCTGACGGTCGCCTGGTAGCTGGCCGAGCCGTCGAGCGGCACGACCTCGACGGTCACGGTGCAGACGACGCTCTGGCCGAGGCCACCGTCGTTGCCGCTGACCATACCGGTCGGGTCGCAACTGATCACGTTGCCGAGAGCGAGGGTTCCCTCCTTGATCAGCCGCGAATCCGCGATGCCGAGCTTCTGTCCGGCTTTGGTGAAGAATCCCATTCCACGCTCCTCGTTCGGGTCTGGGCTGAGCCTAGCTTCGCCTCTGTCGCGGGGATAGTGGGATTCAGCTCGTGAGTGCGCCGACGATCCGGAGGATGCTGCCGAGGTCGTCGCCCGCGGTCTCCGGCTCGGCCGGCGCGAATTCGGTGATGCCCGCGCCGGCCAAGGGCAGTGTCGCCCGGGCGGCGGCGATGGCGTCCAGCAACTGCTTCAGCCCGAGCCCGAAGGGCTCGGGGAAGCCGATGCCGTCGATGTCGGCCGGGTCGAGCACGTCGAGGTCGACATGCACGTAGACGGATGACGCCCCGGTCGCCCGTAGTGCCTCACCGATGCTGTCGGCGGTGACCTCGTCCGGCGGGATCATCCGGATGCCGGCCCCGGCGATGTACTCCGACTCCGCGTCGTCGCTGGCCCGGGTGCCGGCGAGCACGAGCCGGGAGGCCTCGAGCGGGCGGGCGGGCACCAGCGCCGCCGGACCGTCGCCGAGCAGCGTCCGGAGGACCATCCCGTGGAACGCGCCGCTGGTCGAGGTCTCGGGCGAATTGAGATCGGGATGCGCGTCGAGCCAGAGCACGGCGGTGTCGCCGTTCGAAAGAGCGCTTCCGATGGCCGCGAGTTCGACGCCGCAGTCGCCGCCGATCACGATCGCCAGCCCCGCGTGGCCGGCGAGAGCGGTCGACAGGGTGTCACGCACGGCGACGATCGAGGAGAGCCGGTGAACGGCGGTGCCCTCGCTGCTGCCCGCCTCGGCGGGAACCTCCACCCGAACGGTGGCGGAGGACGGCAGGTCGTCCCGGATCGCCCCGGCGCCGTCGACGAGCCTCATCGCCCGCGAGGAGCCGGATCCCTGCCACTGCGGTACGACGAAGAAGGTTGCTGGCACCGGACCAGTATGCCGTTCCCTAGCGGATCCGGATGCGGGTGAGTGGCCCCGTGATGAGAGTGGACGTGCCGCTGTCGCCGCTGAGGTCGATGGCCGCGGACACGTCGTAGCGTCCGGCCGGAACGCGCGGCAGGTTCTCGCGGAACGAGTTGTCGGCCTCGTCCTGGGCCGCGCATTCGACGGGGGAGAAGCTCGCCGGGTAGGTCATCGAGGCGCCGGGAGCGAGGTCGACGGTGGCGGCCATCGCGATCATCGCGCCGTTCGTATGCCAGAGCACCCGGCCGTTGCGCGAGAGGGTCACGATCGGGGTGGCCCCGGTCGTCCCGGTGACGCGAGTCGCCGTGTGGTTGGTGAGCGTGACCGTGCCGCTGATGGTGCTGTCGCTCCGGAAGGCGTCGTCGAACGCCGCGGTCAGCTCCAGGCCTGCGGTGCGCCCCACCTCGGGCGCGAGCTTCTGCGCACAGCGGTTGAGCGTGGCCGCCGTAATGCCTGCTGTGCTCGTCGCGCTGGGGGCCGGTGATTCGCCCACACAGCCCGTCAACGCGACGAGCACTGTGGTGGCAAGTGCGAAGGTGAGGGTTGTCGTTCTGCTGGGCCTCATGCCACCACTGTAAAGCGGGTCAGTTCTCCTTGGAGAGTTTGACCCTTCGACGGATGTCCGCGAGTTGGCGCGTCATGGCCTCGGGCAGCCGATCGCCGAACCCGTCGAAGAATGTCTCTGTCTCGGCCAGTTCGGCGAGCCAGGCGTCATGATCGATGTGGAAGAGCTGCTCCCAGTCGCGGTTGGTCACCTCGGTGCCCTCGAGGTTGATGCCTCCGGCAACCGGCTTCCAGCCGAGCGGGGTGTCGACGGCCGGCGTGCGGCCGTCGACCCGGTCAAGGATCCACTCCAGCACGCGAGCGTTCTCGGCGAATCCCGGCCAGAGCCACGACCCGTCCTCGCCCTTGCGGAACCAGTTGACCTGGAAGATGCGCGGAACCGTTCCGTTTGCGCGCAGCACTCTGCCCATCTCGAGCCAGTGCGCCCAGTGGTCTGCCATGTTGTAGCCGCAGAACGGCATCATCGCGAAGGGGTCGCGGCGCAACTCGCCGACCGTTCCCTCCGCGGCGGCGGTGCGCTCGGAGGAGATCGTCGCCCCGATGAACACGCCGTGCTCCCAGTCGCGGGCCTCCACGACGAGCGGCACGTTGGTGGCGCGACGGCCGCCGAACACGATCGCGTCGATCACGACGCCCTCCGGGTCCTCCCAGTCGTCCGAGATGGTGGGGCACTGGCTGGCCGCCACCGTGAACCGCGAGTTCGGGTGGGCGGCGGGGGTGCCGGATGCCGGGGTCCAGTCGTTCCCCCGCCAGTCGATGAGGTGGGCGGGCGCCTTGTCAGTCATGCCTTCCCACCAGACGTCCCCGTCATCCCGGATCGCGACGTTCGTGAAGATCGTGTTGCCCCAGATCGTGTCCATGGCCGTCTGGTTGGTGGACGGTCCCGTGCCGGGGGCGACGCCGAAGAAGCCTGCCTCCGGGTTGATGGCGCGCAGGCGGCCGTCGGCGCCGGGCGCGAGCCAGGCGATGTCGTCGCCGATCGTCTCGACGGTCCAGCCGGGGATGGAGGGCTTCAGCATGGCGAGGTTCGTCTTGCCGCAGGCCGACGGGAACGCGGCGGCGAGGTGGAACACCCGGCCGCGCGGGTTCGTCAGCTTGAGGATGAGCATGTGCTCGGCGAGCCAGCCCTCGTCGCGGGCCATGACCGACGCGATGCGCAGCGCGAAGGACTTCTTCGCCAGCAGCGCGTTGCCGCCGTATGCGGAGCCGTACGACCAGATCTCCCGGGTCTCCGGGAAGTGCGAGATGTACTTCGTCTCGTTGCAGGGCCAGGCGACGTCCTCCTCGCCGGGAGCGAGTGGTGCGCCGACACTGTGCACGGCACGCACCCATTCGGTCCCCGGAGTGATGAGCCGCAGTGCGGCGGTGCCCATGCGGGTCATGATGCCCATGCTCGCCACCACGTAAGGCGAGTCGGTCACCTGCACGCCGAGGCGGCCGAGTGGGCTGCCGAGCGGTCCCATCGAGAACGGGATCACGTACATGGTGCGGCCGCGCATGCTGCCGGTGAAGATCTCATCGAAGGTGGCGCGCATCTCGGCCGGAGCGCGCCAGTTGTTGGTGGGGCCGGCATCCGTCTCGTTCTCGGAGCAGATGAAGGTGCGCGCCTCGACGCGGGCGACGTCGGCGGGGTGACTGCGTGCCACGAAGCTGTACGGCCGGTGCTCGGGGTTGACCTGGATGAGGGTGCCGGTGGCGACCATGAGACGGGTCAGCCGGTCGAACTCGGCCGCCGATCCGTCGCACCAGACGACCGCGTCCGGGGTGGTGAGGGCGGCGATCGAGTCGACCCAGGCCACGACGCCGGCGTCAGTCCCCTCGGGGGCACCGAGCCCCGACGGCTCCGGAAGCTGCTCTTTGCCAGCGCTGGCCGGGCGGGTGGGGGTGAGCGTCATCGTTTCGTCCGTTCTCGCAAAGAAGTGGTCAAAATCCACTCTGCGGCGAGTTTCTGGTATATCGCCTGGAAACTGAGTGGAAAAAACCACCGATCTTTCACTAATCTCAATTACATGACCGATCTTGCAACACTGGGCCAACGCATCCGCCACTTCCGGACCGAGGCGAACCTCACCCTGGACCAGCTCGGCGCCACCGTGGGGATCGCGGGCAGCCAGCTCTCGCTGATGGAGAACGGGCGGCGGGAGCCGCGCCTCTCCCTGCTGCAGAGCATCGCCTCCACCGTGGGGGTTCAGGTCTCCGACCTGCTCGACTCGGAGCCGCCCACCGAGCGTGCCGCCCTGGAGATCGAACTGGACCGCCTGCAGAAGGGCGCCGTCTATCAGGGGCTCGGGCTGCCGGCCATTCGGCCGTCGCGAACGATGGCCGACGAGACCCTCTCCTCGCTGGTCGGGCTGCACCGCGAGCTGGCGAGACGTGCCCGGGAGTCGATCGCGACCCCGGAGGAGGCGCGTCGGGCCAACACCGAGCTGCGGCACACCATGCGGGGCAGGGACAACTACATCCCGGAGATCGAGGATCTCGCCGAGGAGGCGGTGCGCGGCGTCGGGTACACGACCGGTGCGCTCACCCACCGGGCGGTGAACCTGATGGCGAAGAAGCTCGGCTTCGAGCTGATCTTCGTCAACGACCTGCCGCACTCGACCCGCTCGGTCACCGACCTGGAGAACGGGCGCATCTACCTTCCGCCGGCGTCGATCCCCGGCGGGCACGGCCTGCGCTCGATGGCGCTGCAGGCCATCGCGCACCGCCTGCTCGAACACCACGAGCCGCAGAGCTACGCCGAGTTCCTGCGCCAGCGACTGGAGATCAACTACTTCGCCGCCGCATGCCTCATGCCGCTGCGGCAGTCCGTCGACTTCCTCACCGCGGCGAAGAACGAGCGCAACCTCGCCGTCGAGGACTTCCGCGACGCGTTCGGCGTCACCCACGAGGCCGCGGCGCTGCGCTTCACCAACCTGGCCACCTCGCACCTCGACATGACCGTGCACTTCCTGCGGGTCGGCGGGGACGGCGCGCTGTACAAGGGCTACGAGAACGACGGACTGCAGCTGCCGACCGACGTCACCGGCTCCATCGAGGGCGAGCTCGTCTGCCGGCACTGGAGTGCGCGCACCGCGTTCGGCCGCTCCAACCGCACGAACGAGTTCTACCAGTACACCGACACCCCCACCGGCACCTACTGGTGCTCCACCCAGACCGGCACCGGCGCCAGCGAGGAGTACTCGATCAGCTTCGGTGTGCCGTTCGCCGACGCCAAGTGGTTCCGGGGGCGCGAGACGACGAACCGCGAGACCTCGCGCTGCCCCGACGAGAGCTGCTGCCGGCGGCCCGGGCGGGATGCCGACCACCGCTGGGCGCACAAGGCGTGGCCGAGCGCGCGGCTGCACGCGCACATCCTGTCGCCGCTGCCGTCCGGCACGTTTCCCGGCGTGGACGACACCGAGCTCTACGAGTTCCTCGACCGCCACACCGAGGCCTGACGCCCCTCCCCGGGCCGATCCGGCGCGTCCGGGCCGCCGCGCCGGCCCTCCCTGACCGCTCTGGTCCGGATTGGGCTGGGGACGGTCAGTAGGACTGCGGCTGGGTGAAGAAACCGGTCGGGTCGTAGCGCGTGCGGATGCCGGCGAGCCGGGCCGCGTTGCCCGCGAAATACGAGGCATCCGGGTCGGCGAGCGACGCGTCGGAGTAGTTCACGTACGCGCCGTCGCCCCACGCGGGCGTCATCGCGGAGCGGAATCCGCGCACGTACGCGTCCAGCGGCGCCGGGTCCGTGCCATCCGGGAAGGTCGCCGTGTATTGCACCGAGAAGAGCGCCGTGCGGTGCGGGAAGGCCGTCGCGTCGGCGGCGACCGCGCCCACCTGGCCGCCGAGGGCATCCATCGAGATGCCGCCCTCCCTGATGCCCGCGACGCTCTTCGCGGCGGTCGCCTGGGCGACCAGGGCCTGGAGACCCGCGGCGTCCAGTGCTGTGTAGACGATGTGCGAGGTGGCCGAGAATGACTCGCGGGTGAGCGAGCCGCCCGGAGCCGTCGTGCATTTTGCGACTGGAATGCCGGAGCAGCCGGCGTAGATCATCATCGCGTCGTGGTAGTCGTGCTGCGACGATCCGCTCTTGTTCGGCTGTCCCGCGGCCGCGAGGAACGGCGCAAGCTGCCCGTCGAGGTCGGCCCGGGCACCGAGCCAGGTTCCGGAGAGGAACACGCCGAGCCCGGCGCCGTACGCGGCGCCGTTCAGCAGCTTCAGCGTCGACCACAGCTTCGGGTCGGCCGTGGGCGCCCACGCCTGCCAGGCCGAGACGACGGCCGCGGCGGATGCGGCGGGCCAGCTGAGCGAGAACATCGTCACGGTGGGCGCCGGCTGGGTGCTGAAGGTGAGCGAGGTGACCACGCCGAGGTGCCCGCCCCCGCCCCCACGGCACGCCCAGAACAGGTCGGCGTCGTTCTTCGCGCTGGCCGTGTGAACGGTGCCGTCGGCGGTGACGATCTCGACCTCGGTGAGGCTGTCGCAGGTGAGCCCGTACGCGCGCACGAGCACGCCCACCCCGCCGCCGAGGGTGAGTCCGGTGATGCCGACCGTCGCGCAGGAGCCGCCGGCCAGGGAACGCCCCGCGGTGCCGATGCTGTCGTAGACTTGCGCCAGGGACGCACCCGCCCCGATCGTCACGGTGTTGTCGGCGGCGAGACGGATGGCAGACATGCGGCGGGTGTCGATCACCAGCGACGGTGCGACCCCGGTGCCCGCGGCCCCGCCGGCCGAATATCCGGGATAGCTGTGGCCACCCGCTCTCAGCGCGACGGGCAAGTGGTACCTCTTCGCGAAGGCGAGCGCGGCGGCGACATCGGATGCCGCACCGGCGGTGAGCACCGCCAGCGGGCGCGCATCGTCCCAGCGCGGATTCTCGGTGAGCCGCGCCACGTCGTACGCCGGGTCACCCGGCAGTGCCAGTGACCCGCCGACCCGGCTCTTCAGCGCGGTCCAGTCGGGCGGCCCGGACGGCGTCGGTGTCGGCGTCGGGCCGGCGTGCGTGGGTACGCAGGCGGCGAGCAGGCCGGCCGCGCCGATCGCGCCCGCCCCGAGGACCGCCCTCCTGCTGACCCGGTTCACGCGTGGGGCTCTCGTTCGGCGGCGTTGCCGAGGGCGACACGGGCGATGCCGATCCGCGAGCTGACCTCCCAGCGGCGCAGCACCTCGCTCACATGCTTCTCGACGGTCTTGATGCTGATGCCGAGGTCGCGGGCGATCTCGTCGTTGCTGCGCCCGAGCACGATCCGGTCGACCACCGCCTCCTGGCGCGGGGTGAGCGCTGCGCCGGAACCGACCGTCGGCTCGGTCGGAAGCACCTCGGCGAGGCGGGCCGCGACGGCGAACCGGGATGCGACGCCGAACGCCGCCAGCACCCGCGAGACGTGGGCGCGCACCGTGTGCTGGGAGAGGTGCAGCTGGGCGGCGATGGCCTGGTTGCCGTGACCCTCGGTGATCAGCCGTGCCACCTCGCGCTCCCGCGGGGACAGGCCGGCCCATCCGGTGCCGGACTCGGGCCGCAGTCGCCTGCCCGCCGTGCGGCGTTCGCTCGCAGCGGGGCGCCGCGCCGCGAAGGTGCCGCTGCCCAGTGCCTCGGCGACGGCTGTATCGAGCACAGCCGGCGCGATCCCGGACTCCGCCAGCGCGAGGCGTGCCTGGGTCAGCAGCATCTCGCCCTCGGCCGCCTCGACGACGCGGCCGTCCACCACGGCATGCTCGATCGACAGCTGGGCCCACGCGGCCGCCTCGACCGGATGCCCGGCCAGCAGCTCGACGCGGCTCACCAGCCGTTCGATGGTCGGCCTGGAGATCGGGTGGGCGAGCAGCACCTCGGCCTGTTCCCGCCACGCCTCGGCGGCGTCCAGGTCCAGCTGGCCCACCGCGGAGCTGGTGAGCATCTCCAGCCCGAGGGCCCGGTCGATGATGGTGAGACCCTCCAGGCCCGCGTTGGTGCCGGCCAGCAGGGTGAACTCGGCGGCTCGACCGGCGTCACCGGTCGCGATCAGCCCGTATGCCACCAGGAGGTAGCAGCCGGTGGAGATGTAGTCGATCGGCTGCGGCAGCTCGTTCGCGAGGCGATCGGCGAGATCCGCCACCGTCGGGCCGGTCGTCGCGGTTCCGTGGAGGAAGCACAGCGTCGAATCGAGGAGCACCGACATCACCGTGTTCGTGGCGGGCACCCTGGCGAGGGCGCCCAGCTCGAGCGCCTCGGCGACCCTGCCCTGGAAGCCGAGCACCCGCATCCGCATGATGTACATGACTGAGAGGTAGGGGTGCGGAATCGCGCCGGTGGCAAGGAAGTCGAGGGGGAGCTCGCCCGAACGCTCGACGAACTGGCTCGCGAGGTCGAGCCGTGCACAGGCGATGGATGCCTCGGCGAGCAGGTAGAGCGCGAACACCCGGCAATCGGCGTCGGCCCGGTCGAGCGTGTGCAGGTCGCGCAGCGCGGCCACCAGCGTGTCGGGCCGCACGGCGGCGGGCGATGCAGAGACCGGCCAGGCAGCCAGGGCGAGTCCTGCGGCCGCCCTGGCGATCATGAGCGCCTCCGAGTCGGCGCCGGCCTCGGCGATCGCCTCGGCGGCCGTGGTCGTCGCCTGCTCGTACTGCCGGAGGTGGAACTGGCTGAACGAGAGGAGCGCCTTCAGATAGGCGGAGCCGGTCTCCGAATACCGGCCCTCGCAGTACTCGGCGGCCTCGTCCGCGCGCAGCTCGGCGATGTACGCCAGCACGCATGACAGGTCCTCGGCTTTCCCCACAGTCGCGATATTAGCGGCGCCGATGGCGACACGGGCGTGGGTTCCGAGGTGGGCTCGGCGAAGTAACCACAATCCGCCGAGCCCCGGCCGCCCTCTCGGATCAGGAAGAAGGAGCAGCCACAGTGGACTGTACCTCAGACGCGCCCCCGATCAGGGGTTTTCCGGCGTCCCAGTTTCGGGGACAGAACGGCCATTCTTCCCAGCGGCACATCGTGGGTTAGCATCGTCTCGAACGTCGGCCATCCTGGGGCTCGCGCCCCGCGTGCGTAACCACTCCGCGGGTCGCCGGCGCTTCCCCGAGGGAGGGCCGGGGTTTTTCGGGTAAACCCCGGCCCTCCCGTCGGTCCCTCTTCGACCATGCCGCCGCCTCGATGACTTCGCGACGGCGATCCGTGTGCCCGCGGTCGACCGGAAGGCGGGCCCGGAGGAGTAACCACAATCCGCCGGGCCCAGGGCATCCTCGCCGGATCAGGGGACGTGGATACCCAAGGACGAGAGTACGGATCGTACGGAGGCGTACAAGTAGACAGGTTCGTCTTTTCACGAGCCGGTAACACGGGACCGGTACGGGTCGAATGTGCCCCCAGGCAGATTCGAACTGCCGCCCCTGCCTCCCGAGGACCGTTTCGCCCATTTCCGCCTATACGTGATAGTCCAAAAACCCGTGATTTGGGGCATTTTGGGTCACTTGGATCGCACAGAATTAGGTCGTTTTCGGAGTTTTGTTGCCAAAATGTCGCCACGAACGGGGGAGCCCACCGGCCATTTTTGAGACACGATGATGCGAAACTCAAGAGCCGCGACTGCCCGATATTATTCAGCCAGACACAGCCAAACGCTTGGAGCTCATGGACAACGAAATCCCGGCTCGAAATCGCGGGCCGGTTAGGGCAAAGATCGTCGTCTCGAGTATCGCGCTGGCAGCCTCGATCCCGGCAATTTGGTTCGCGTTCGACCACGTCGTTAGCTCGCCGCCACGGGGAGCGCTGTGGCTTCGGCCATCGTCGTTTGTTGGGCTTACGGTGCTTGCCGCAGTGTTAGCTGTCTCGTGCGTGACGCTCTATTGGAACATCATTCTGTTGCGTCAGGAAAGAGTCGCTTTGTTGAATCCAACAGCGATAGTTTTTGCATCAGCCTGGAACAACGATCTTCGTGCTGTGGCAGGCAGACTGCGTTCGACAGTGTTATCGGCGCGATTTTCTGCTGGTTTCACCGTCACGGTTGACAGCGAGGGATTGGCGGCGTGGCGAGGTCTCGTTTGGCGACCGCACGCCATATTGCACGTCCCCTGGTCGAACATCACGAACATCTCCACAGGGACCGTTCACGACATCAACCGCAATTATTACGGAGTGCTAGTCACCTGCAAGGACATCCTTTTTACGTCTGAACTGCTGGCGGTTAGCCCTCCGGCGCAAGTCGACTTGGCGTTCTATGCCTCACGCACGGCGTTCGCGCCGTATTCCGCGGCTCGAATTGACGAGCTTGCGCGTCGAATAATCGACCGACGGCCCGCTTCAACGGCGAGCCCGCGGGACGTTACCTGAAGATCAATCGAGCCATTCCGACTCACCTTCGAGAGGTTCGATTTCACACAAGCGATTTGAGTTGTTGCCAAAATGTTGCCACGCCGAGTTTTGGGCGTGCACCTCACCCTCGGACGCCAATAAACACGGGGTGCCCCCAGGCAGATTCGAACTGCCGCCCCTGCCTCCGGAGGGCAGTGCTCTATCCCCTGAGCTATGGGGGCCCGGGACTCCAGCTAGGTTACCAGCGAACTTCTGGCGTTTACCCCCGTATGGCCGCGGCAGGGTCGCGCGCACAATCGATGGCATGAAACTCACCGGCGACCACGCGGGCACCATCTGCCCCAACGGCGGCACGCTGTCCTGCCCTTAACCCATGACATCATCGGGGCATGCTCCGTAACGTCTCAGCCCACCTCGAGATCGACCTCTCGGGGCGCACCAGCCTGGTGCTCAGCGTCGCCGTCGCGCAGGCCAACCTGCTGGACTCCGAGACACTCGACATCGTGCTCGACGGACACAGGCTCGAGCCGGTGGAGCTCGTCGACCGGCACGGCTCACGGCTGCACGAACTCGTCGCCCAGGCCGGGCGGATGACGGTCGACTATTCTGCCGCGGTGCGCGGCCAGGCGCTCCCCGCCCCGGTCGATCCGCTCGACCTGATCGTCTACCTGCGCCCCAGCAGGTATTGCGAATCCGACACGCTCGGTCCCACCGCGCAGTCCGAGTTCGCCGGGCTCAGCGGTACGGAGCTGCTGACCGCGGTCGCCGCCTGGGTGCACGACCGCCTGTACTACGTGCCCGGCTCCAGCCGGGTGACGGATGGCGCGGTCGGCACCCTGCTCGCCCGCCAGGGCGTCTGCCGCGACTACGCCCACCTCGTCATCGCCCTCCTGCGCGGGATCGACGTGCCCGCGCGCATGGTGGCGGTCTACGCGCCGGGCCTCAGCCCGATGGATTTCCACGCCGTCGCCGAGGCGTACATCGACGGCACCTGGCACATCGTGGATGCGACCGGCCTCGCCCCGAGGCAGAGCCTGGTGCGCATCGCCACGGGTCGGGACGCGGCCGACATCGCGTTCCTTACCAACCACTGGTCGAACCTCCGGCTGCTCGACCTGAAAGTGCTCGCGGTCGTCGACGAACTGCCGGTCGACGATCCGGGCGGGTTAGTGCAGTTGCGCTAGCGCCGACGTCACGATGGACGCCGCGTCGTTCGCCGTCGAGTACTGGGTCGACTGGGTGACCAGCCAGTAGTCACCACTGAAGACGTCCAGCCGTCCCGACGAGAAGTACGCCGCGTCGCCGTAGCCGGAGACCGGGGTGCCTTTGGCGGCGGAGGACTTCAGCGACGCGAACTCCACCGACCCCGGCTTGGCGACGGAGACGGCGAGGGTCTCGCCACTGGTGTCGTTCACCCAGTTGCAGGCCGTTCCCCGGTCGGCCGCGGCCGCGTACGCGGCGGTGCCGGACTTCGGCGCGTACGCGGACTGCAGCGTGAAGTTGGGGTTGAAGTCGTACATGGTCTGCGGCGAGACCAGGGTGTTGCAGCCGATCGCCACCGGCTGGGCCGGGCTTCCCGCGGTGGGTATCGGACTCGGCGTGACCGTGGCGGTCGGGGTGTCGGTGGGCGAACTGAGCGAGGTGTAGGTGGAGCTCGGCGTCGACTGCCAGACGCAGCCGCTGAGAGTGGCTGCGGTGACCGCGAACAGCGCGGCCACGAGAAGCGGGGTGCGTGTTGGTGTCGCCATACAGCCATCATCCCCGATCGGCCCGGCAGCCGCCTGAAGGGCGCGCCCGGTCGCCCGATAGAATCGGTGACCGTGACCCCCGCCGAACTCTCCGCCCAGTTGCTCACCATCGTCGATGGTGCGCTGGAGCGCCGCGGCGAGTCCACGCTCACCGTCGGCATCGACGATGTCGCCCTCGAACGCCCCAAGAACCGGGAGCATGGCGACTGGGCGTCGAACATCGCCATGAAGCTGGCGAAGCCGCTCGGTACCAACCCGCGCGAGCTCGCGGAGGAGCTGGCCGGCGGCATCCGCGCCATCGACGGCGTCGCCGCAGTGGATGTCGCGGGTCCCGGTTTCATCAACGTCACGCTGGACGCGGCGGCGGCCGGCGCGCTCGCGAAGACCATCGTCGAGCAGGGCGCGGCCTTCGGCCGCGGGCAGCTCTACAGCGGGGTGCGCATCAACCTGGAGTTCGTCTCCGCGAACCCGACCGGCCCGATCCATCTCGGCGGCGTGCGCTGGGCGGCGGTGGGCGACAGCCTCGCGCGCATCTTCGAGGCGGAGGGCGGCGAGGTCACCCGCGAGTACTACTTCAACGACCACGGCGGCCAGATCGACCGCTTCGCGCGCAGCCTGCTCGCCAGCTACCTGGGCGAGCCCGCTCCGGAGGACGGTTACGGCGGCCAGTACATCTCCGAGATCAAGGACCGCGTGGTCGCGGCCTACCCCGGCGACCTGTCGGTCGTCGCGCGGGACGACCAGCAGGAGATCTTCCGCGCGATGGGCGTCGACTTCATGTTCGCCGACATCAAGCAGAGCCTGCACGACTTCGGTGTCGACTTCGACGTGTTCTTCCACGAGAACAACCTGCACGAGTCGGGCGACGTCGAGCGCGCCATCGCCCGGCTGCGCGACAACGGCCACATCTTCGAGGCCGATAACGCCACCTGGTTCCGCTCGACCGACTTCGGCGACGACAAGGACCGGGTCGTCATCAAGAGCGACGGCGAGGCCGGCTACATCTCCGGAGACCTGGCCTACTACCTCAACAAGAGGGAGCGCGGTTTCGAGCGCAACCTGATCATGCTGGGTGCGGACCACCACGGCTACGTCCGTCGGCTGATGGCCATGACCTCGGCGTTCGGCGATGAGCCGTACGTGAATCTCGAGATCCTCATCGGGCAGATGGTGAACCTGGTCAAGGACGGCACGCCGCAGCGCATGAGCAAGCGCGCCGGGACCATCGTCGTGCTCGAGGACCTGGTCGAGGCGGTGGGGGTGGATGCGGCGAGGTACGCCCTGGTGCGCTCGTCGATCGACCAGCAGCTCGACATCGACCTCGACCTGCTGTCGAAGCGCACCAACGACAACCCGGTGTTCTACGTTCAGTACGCCCACGCCCGCACGCACTCGGTCGCGCGCAACGCCGCCGCGTCCGGGGTGGATCGCAGCGTCTTCGACGCGTCGCTGCTCACCCACGAGACCGAGAGCACGCTGCTGGGTGTGCTCGCGGAGTTCCCGCGGGTGGTGACCCAGGCGGCCGAGCTGCGCGAACCGCACCGCATCGCGCGCTACGCGGAGGAGCTGGCCGGCAACTACCATCGCTGGTACGACAGCTGCCGCGTGACGCCGCTCGGCGACGAGCCGGTCACCGACCTGCACCGCACCCGGCTCTGGCTGAATGACGCGACGGGGACGGTGCTCCGCAACGCCCTCGCCCTGCTCGGCGTGAGCGCCCCAGAGCGCATGTGATGAGCGCCGCAGAGCGGGTCGAGCCTGTCGAGACCTCACCGACGAAAAGGAAGCGCCATCGCGGCCGCACCGTCATCATCGTGCTCGCGGTCATCGTCGTGCTGCTCGTGGCCGGGGGGGTCATCCTCGACAACGTCGCGCGCGGCTACGCTGAGGGCCTCATCCAGTCCAAGGTGCGCAGCGCGCTGTCCGTGAGCGACTCGACCCCGGTCGACGTGAAGGTCGACGGCACCTCGGTGCTGTACCAGCTCGCCACCGGCTCACTGGAGCGGGTGGACGTCGACCTGCCCAAGGCCTCCATCGGCGAGCTCACCGGTTCGGCGAAGCTCACGGTGCGCGGCATCCCGGTCGACCAGACGAAGCCGATCGCCGGCGGCACCCTCGTCGTCTCCACCGACCAGGCCGGGCTCCGCGAGCTGCTGAAGAGCTTCTCCGGCATCCCGGTCACGTCGGTCGATCTCGTGGACGGCGCAGTGAGGCTCGGCGGCTCGTTCGACATCTTCGGGGTGAAGATCCCGGTGAAGGTGACGCTCACGCCGGGGGCGAAGAACGGGCAGCTCACGCTCACCCCGAAGTCGTTCGAGGTGAACGGCTCGACCTTCACCGCCGCACAGCTGTCGAAGACCTTCGGCGCGCTCGCCTCGGGCCTCACCGGCACGCAGAGCCTCTGCATCGCCACCATGCTCCCCAGGCCGCTGCATCTGCAGTCGCTCGTGATCACGGGGACGACGGTCACGGTCAGCGGGTCGATCGCACCTGTGGTGCTCAATGAGCAAGCGTTCACGACCAAGGGGACCTGCCCGTGAACCCCCTGGCGCCCGGCTGGCTGGTCGAGCCGGCCGACGCCAACGCGCTCGACGCGTCGGTGTGGCCCGCGCACGCCGCACGCGGCGCGAACGGCGAGCTGAGTTTTGCCGGCGTCGGAGCCGGCGAGCTCGTGGCGAGATTCGGGACACCCCTCTACGTCATGGACGAACAGGACGTGCGCGATCGTGCCGCCGCGGTGAAGAGCGCGTTCGACCGCGAATTCGCCCGGGTCGGGTCGGCGGCCAAGGTCTACTACGCCGGCAAGGCGTTCCTCTCCACCGAGGTCGCGCGCTGGGTCACCGACGCCGGCCTGTACATCGACGTGTGCAGCGGCGGGGAACTCGCGGGGGCGCTCGCCGCCGGCGTCGACCCGGCCCGACTCGGGTTCCACGGCAACAACAAGTCCCTTGCCGAGATCGACCGTGCGGTCGGCGTGGGGGTGGGCGTCATCGTGATCGACTCAGGCGTCGAGATCGACCGGGTGGCGGATGCCGCGTCCCGCCACGGCCGCGTCCAGCGGGTGCGCCTGAGACTGAACAGCGGCGTGCACGCCCACACCCACGAGTACCTCGCGACCGCGCGGGAAGACCAGAAGTTCGGTATCCCCATCGCGGATGCTCCCGACGCGGTCGCCGCGATCCGGTCGCATGGCTCGCTCGAGTTCATCGGACTGCACTCCCACATCGGCTCGCAGATCTTCGAATCGGAGGGCTTCGAGGAGTCCGCGCGCCGCCTGCTCGCACTGCACGCCCGGCTGCTCGCCGGCGGCCCGGTGCCCGAGCTGAACCTCGGCGGCGGGTTCGGCATCGCGTACACGAGCGCGGACGTCGCCCTGCCGATCGACGTGATCGCCTCCCGCTTCGCCGACATCGTCGCCGGTGAGTGCGCCCGGCACGGAATCGCAGTTCCGGTCGTCGCGTTCGAACCCGGTCGCCTGATCGTCGGGCCGACCACCGTGACGCTCTATGAAGTGGGCACGATCAAAGACGTGCGGGTCGAGCTTGTCGAGACCTCACCAGAGGATCACGTCGGCGAGGTCTCGACCCGCTCGACCCGCTCTGCGATCAGAAAATACGTGAGCGTCGACGGCGGGATGAGCGACAACGTCCGGCCCGCCCTCTACGAGGCGGACTACAGCGCGCGCATCGCGAGCCGGGCATCCGACGCCCCGCCGGCGCTCGCACGGGTCGCGGGCAAACACTGCGAGAGCGGCGACATCGTGGTGCGCGCCGACTACCTGCCGTCGGATGTCGAACCGGGCGACCTGCTCGCCGTCGCTGCGACCGGGGCGTACTGCTGGTCGCTCGCCAGCAACTACAACTACCTGGGGCGGCCGCCGGTCGTCGCGGTGCGGGACGGGCAGGCGCGCGTGATCGTACGCGGCGAGACCGAGGACGACCTGCTGGGCAGGGACATGGGGATCGAGGCCAGATGATCGAGTACCGCAACCTCCGCATCGCCCTGCTGGGTGCAGGGTCGGTGGGCGCGCAGGTGGCCTCGCTGCTGCTCGAGCACGGGCCGGAGCTCGCCAATCGCGCCGGGGCGGGGCTGGAACTGGTCGGTGTCGCCGTGCGCGACCCGAAGGCGAAGCGTTCGGCCCAGATTCCGGCGGAACTGCTCAGCACCGACGCCGAGGGACTCATCCTGGGTGCCGACATCGTGATCGAGCTCATGGGCGGTCTCGAACCGGCGCGCACGCTCATCCTGCAGGCGCTCAACTCCGGTGCCGACGTGATCACCGGCAACAAGGCGCTGCTCGCCACCCACGGCCCCGAACTGTTCGAGGCGGCCGAGCAGGTGGGCGCCCAGCTCTACTATGAGGCCGCGGTCGCCGGCGCGATCCCGATCATCCGGCCGCTGCGCGACAGCCTGGCCGGCGACCGGATCCGGCGCATCCTCGGCATCGTGAACGGCACCACTAACTTCATCCTCGACCGCATGGACACCGCGGGGGAGTCCTTCGACGACGCGCTCGCCACCGCGACGGAGCTCGGCTACGCGGAGAAACCCGACCCGTCCGCCGACACCGAGGGCTTCGACGCCGCGCAGAAGACGGCGATCCTGGCGAGCCTCGCCTTCCACACCACCGTCCCGCTCGACGCGGTCTACCGCGAGGGCATCACGAAGATCACCGTCGACCAGGTGGAGGCCGCGAAGCGGGCCGGCTACGTGGTGAAGCTGCTCGCCATCTGCGAGCGCCTCACGGATGCCGACGGAATCGAGGGCGTCTCGGCCCGCGTCTACCCGGCGCTGGTTCCCCGCGATCACCCGCTGGCCGCCGTGCACGGAGCCAAGAACGCCGTGTTCATCGAGGCGGAGGCGGCCGGCGACCTGATGTTCTACGGTGCCGGCGCGGGTGGCATCGAGACGGCCTCGGCGGTGCTCGGTGATCTCGTGTCGGCGGCGCGCCGGCACGTGATCGGCGGCCCGGGCGTCGCCGAGTCGACCCACGCCAACCTGCCCATCCTGCCCATCTCGGCGGTCACCACCCGCTACCAGATCACGCTGAGCGTCGCCGACCAGCCGGGCGTGCTGGCGGCGATCGCCACCCTGTTCAGCGAGCATGGCGTCTCCGTCGAGACGGTGACCCAATCAGCGCATGTCGAAGGGGGAGCGCCCACCGCTACCCTTGTGATCGGGACGCACGAGGCATCCGAGGGCGACCTCGCCGCGACCGTCGCCGCGCTCGGCACGAGCGGCGTCGTCCACCAGGTCACATCCGTACTACGAGTAGAAGGTTCCTAATGGCCCACCAGTGGCGCGGTGTTCTCCGCGAGTACGCAGACCGTCTCGACATCAGCGATGCGACCCCGATCATCACCCTCGGCGAAGGCGGAACGCCGCTGATTCCGGCGCCCGCGCTGTCGGCCCGCACCGGGGCGACCGTGTACGTGAAGTTCGAGGGCATGAACCCGACCGGTTCGTTCAAGGACCGCGGGATGACCATGGCCGTCTCGAAGGCGATCGAGCACGGCGCGAAGGCGGTCATCTGCGCCTCCACCGGAAACACCTCCGCCTCGGCGGCGGCGTACGCGACCCACGCGGGCATCAAGGCCGCCGTGCTGGTGCCGGAGGGGAAGATCGCGATGGGCAAGCTGGCCCAGGCGATCGCCCACAACGCCGAGCTGTTGCAGGTGCAGGGCAACTTCGACGACTGCCTCGACATCGCGCGCGACCTCGCGGCGAACTACCCGGTGCACCTGGTCAACTCGGTCAACAACGACCGCATCGAGGGCCAGAAGACGGCGGCGTTCGAGGTGGTCGAGGTGCTCGAGGACGCGCCCGACTTCCACTTCATCCCGGTCGGCAACGCGGGCAACTACACGGCGTACCACCGGGGATACAACGAGGAGCTCGAGCGCGGTGTGACGACCAGGCTGCCGCGCATGTTCGGCTTCCAGGCGGCGGGCAGCGCGCCGATCGTGGTCGGCCATGTCGTGAAAGACCCGAACACCATCGCCAGTGCCATTCGCATCGGCAACCCGGCGTCATGGGAGCTGGCGCTCGCCGCCCGCGAGCACAGCGACGGCTACTTCGGCGCGATCAGTGACGACAAGATCCTCGAGGCGCACCGCATCCTGTCGGCCGAGGTCGGCATCTTCGTCGAGCCGGCCTCCGCCATCAGCGTCGCGGGCCTGCTCGAGCGCGCGGAGGCGGGCGAGGTGCCGAAGGGTGCGATCGTCGTTCTGACCGTCACGGGCCACGGCCTCAAAGACCCGCAGTGGGCGCTCAGGAACGCCGACGGGTCGGACGTCGCCCCGACCGTCGTCGCGAACGACACCGACGAGGTGGCTGGCGTTCTCGGCCTCACCAAAGTCCCTGCATGAGAGCAGGCCTCTCTGTCACGGTGCGGGTGCCCGCGACCTCGGCCAACCTCGGGCCGGGCTTCGACACGCTCGGGCTCGCCCTGTCGCTGTACGACGAACTCACCGTGACAGTGCGGGACACGCCGGGGGCGACCGTCACCGTGCTCGGCGTGGGCGAGGGTGAGGTCGCCACCGACGAGACCAACCTCGTCGTGCGCGCCATCGCGCACAGCTTCGCCGCATACGACCAGCCGCTGCCCGGACTCGACCTGGTCGCCCGCAACGCGATCCCGCACGGGCGCGGGCTGGGGTCGTCGGGCGCCGCCATCGTCTCCGGCATCATGGCCGCCAAGGGACTGCTCGAGGGAATCGTCGACATCGACTCCGGCGCCCTGCTGTCGCTGGCGACCGCGCTGGAGGGTCATCCCGACAACGTCGCGCCCGCGCTGTTCGGCGGCCTCACCATCGCCTGGACGACGGATTCCGGCCCCCAGCACAAGAAGCTGATCGTGCACCGGGGCGTGTCGCCCCTCGTCGCGGTGCCGGAGGGCACCATGTCGACGGAACTTGCGCGCGGACTGCGGCCGGTGTCCGTGCCGCACGAGGACGCCATCTTCAACGTCTCGCGGTCGGCGCTGCTGATCGCGGCACTCATCCAGAGTCCCGAGCTGCTGCTCGCCGCCACCGAGGACAAGCTTCACCAGAGCTACCGGGCCGCCGCCATGCCGGAAACGGAGGCGCTGCTCAACGAGCTGCGCTCGCAGGGACTGCCCGCCGTCGTCTCCGGTTCTGGTCCGTCGATCCTCGTGCTGTGCAGCGACCCGGCCCAGCGGCTCGTCGCGGCCGAGGTCGTCGCGAAGCACAGTGGCACGGCCTGGCAGTCGCTGTTGCTGGCCGTCGACTTCAAAGGTGCTACAGTGACACTGCACCCGGTAGAAGGCCAGGCCTAGCCCGAGTCACATTCCCGGTGTGCTGTAATCTCACCCGCTCAATCCTCATCGAGGAGAGCACAATCCCTCCCGCAGTCCTTATGCACATCGCGATGGCGCACATTCTGCAGGGGGAAAGGAATCCCAGTAGTGACTGACATCACAGTCCGCGCCACCCGGCCGGACTCGAGTGCCGTCCTGGCCAAGCTGCGTCTGCCTGAACTCCAGGCCCTCGCAGCCGAACTCGGCCTGACCGGCACTTCCCAACTTCGTAAAGGAGAACTCGTGGACGCGATCAACGAGATCCAGGAACAGAACGACAATGACAGCACCGACGCCGTGACGGAGGATGCCCCGGTCGAGGAGACCGCGGAGGCGCCCGTCGTCAAGAAGCGCGGCTCGCGCCGCGCCACCACGTCGATCGTCGACGCCGGTGCCGGCGAAGCACCGGTCATCGAGGCGACGGAGCCGATCTCGGCCGGCCGTCACGCCAACGGTGGCGAGACCGGTATGGACCTGGGCGGCATCGACCTGATCCCCGGCCAGGAGGCCGGCGCGGAAGCCCGTGCGGACGGCGGCCCCCGGGGCGACCTCATCCCGAGCCAGGAGGCCGAGAAGGCTGCGCTCGCCGATGACATCAAGGCCGCGGCCGGACTGGACCGGATCCCGGGCCAGGAGGCCGAGGCCGAGGCAGTCGCCGACGGCGGACCGGTCGGAGACCTCATCCCCGGCCAGGAGGCCGAACGGACTGCGCTTGCTGACGAGGGTGGGCAGGGCGACCAGCCCTCACGCAACTCCCGCAACCGCAACCGTAACCGTAACGCCAACGGCGGTGGCGAGCAGGGCGGCAACCAGAACAACGGCGGCCAGAACAACGGTGGCCGCAACCAGAACAACCAGAACGGCCAGAACCGCAACGGCAACCAGCAGGCTGGGCTCGACAGGGACGGCCAGATGCAGGACGACGACGAGCGCGGCGGCCGCAACCGCTACCGCGACCGCAAGCGTCGCGGCCCGGGCGGCAACGACGACTTCGAGCCGGAGATCACCGAGGATGACGTGCTCATCCCGGTCGCCGGCATCCTGGACGTTCTCGACAACTACGCCTTCGTGCGCACCAGCGGCTACCTTCCCGGCAACAACGACGTCTACGTCTCCCTCGGCCAGGTGAAGAAGTACAACCTGCGCAAGGGCGACGCCGTCGTCGGTGCCATCCGCCAGCCGCGCGAGAACGACAACTCGGGTCGCCAGAAGTACAACGCGATCGTCAAGATCGACTCGATCAACGGCCTGCCCATCGAGCAGGCGGCGGACCGCGTCGAGTTCGGCAAGCTCACCCCGCTCTACCCGACGGAGCGCCTGCGCCTCGAGACCGAGGCGGGCAAGCTGACCACCCGCATCATCGACCTGGTGTCGCCGATCGGCAAGGGCCAGCGCGGCCTGATCGTCTCGCCGCCGAAGGCCGGCAAGACCCTCGTGCTGCAGGCCATCGCCAACGCGATCGCCAAGAACAACCCCGAGGTGCACCTCATGGTCGTGCTCGTCGACGAGCGGCCTGAAGAGGTCACCGACATGCAGCGCACGGTGAAGGGTGAGGTCATCGCCTCCACCTTCGATCGTCCGGCCGAAGACCACACCACGGTCGCCGAACTCGCCATCGAGCGGGCCAAGCGCCTGGTCGAGCTCGGCCACGACGTGGTCGTGCTGCTCGACTCGATCACCCGGCTGGGCCGTGCGTACAACCTGGCGGCGCCGGCATCCGGACGCATCCTCTCCGGTGGCGTCGACTCGTCGGCGCTGTACCCGCCGAAGCGCTTCTTCGGCGCCGCGCGCAACATCGAGGACGGCGGTTCGCTCACCATCCTCGCCACCGCGCTGGTCGAGACCGGATCCAAAATGGACGAGGTCATCTTCGAGGAGTTCAAGGGCACCGGAAACATGGAGCTCCGCCTGTCGCGCCAGCTGGCCGACAAGCGTATCTTCCCGGCCGTCGACGTCAACGCGTCCGGCACCCGTCGTGAAGAGATGCTCATGGGCGTCGACGAGACCAAGGTCAACTGGAAGCTCCGTCGCGCACTCGCCGGCCTCGAGACCCAGCAGGCGCTCGAGCTCGTGCTCACCCAGCTCAAGGACACGACGAGCAATGTCGAGTTCCTGATGAAGATCCAGAAGTCGCTCCCCGGAGTAGCGGGAACCGACAAGGAATAGACGATGTTCGAGTCAGTGAAGACCTTGCTGGCCGAGCATGCGGCGCTCCAGGAGCAGCTCGCTGATCCTGAACTCCACTCCAACCCGGCCAAGTCCAAGAAGGTCAACCGGCGCTACGCCGAACTCAGCCGGATCGTCGACGCCTACAACCGCTGGGTCGCCCTCACCGACGACCTCGCCGCCGCGACGGAGATGGCCGCCGACGACGAGTCCTTCGCCGTCGAGGTGCCGAAGATCCAGGCCGAACTCGACGTCATGGAGGAGCGACTGCGTCGCCTGCTCATCCCGCGGGACGAGAACGACGGCCGCGACGTGATCATGGAGATCAAGATGGGGGAGGGCGGCGCCGAATCGGCGCTGTTCGCCGCCGACCTGCTGCGCATGTATCTGCACTACGCGGAGTCCAAGAAGTGGAAGACGGAGATCCTGGAGCAGACCCAGAGCGACCTGGGCGGCTACAAGGATGTCCAGCTCGCCATCAAAGGAAATTCCAGCGACCCGGCGGAAGGCGTCTGGGCGCACCTCAAGTACGAGGGTGGAGTGCACCGGGTCCAGCGGGTGCCGGCCACCGAGTCGCAGGGCCGCATCCACACCTCCGCCGCCGGCGTGCTCGTCTTCCCCGAGGTCGACGAACCCGAAGAGGTCGAGATCAACCCCAACGACCTCAAGATCGACGTCTACCGCTCCAGCGGGCCCGGCGGGCAGTCCGTCAACACCACCGACTCGGCCGTGCGCATCACCCATCTGCCGACCGGCATCGTCGTCGCCATGCAGAACGAGAAATCGCAGCTGCAGAACCGCGAAGCCGGCATGCGGGTGCTGCGGGCGCGAGTGCTCGCGCGGCAGCAGGAGGAACTGGATGCCGCGGCCTCCGAGGTGCGCAAGAGCCAGATCCGCACCATGGACCGCTCCGAGCGCATCCGCACATACAACTTCCCCGAGAACCGCATCGCGGACCACCGCACCGGCTACAAGGCCTACAACCTCGACGCCGTCATGAACGGGGCGCTCGAGCCGGTTATCCAGTCCTGCATCACCTTCGACGAAGAGGCGCAGCTGGCGGCTCTCGGCTCGGATGCGTGAGCGGGTCGAACCGGGTGGGCGGGTCGAGCTGGTCGAGACCTCACCGATGAGCCACACCATCACCGCCGTCCTTTCGCGGGCAGCGGAGGTGCTGACTCGCGCGGGCGTGCCTACGCCGGACGTCGACGCCGAGCTGCTCGTGGGCCACGTCCTCGGGATCGGGCGCGGCCAGGTGCAGGCGAAAGCCGTCACCGAGGCCGGCCTGTCCGCATCGGACGTGGTCGAGATCTTCGAGCTGGTGGAGCGGCGGGCCGCCCGGGAACCGCTGCAGTACATCACCGGTCGCGCCCCATTCCGGTCCATCGAACTGGCGGTCGGGCCCGGGGTGTTCGTGCCGCGGCCCGAGACGGAGATCGTCGCCCAGTACGCGATCGACGCGCTCGCCGCATCCGCGAACCCGGAGCCCGTCGGGGTCGACCTCGGCACCGGCAGCGGCGCGATCGCGCTCGCCATGGCGACCGAGGTCGCGCACTCGCGGGTGTACGGCGTCGAGAACTCGCCGCTCGCCTACGTCTGGACGAAACGGAACTTCCGTGCCATCGCCCCGGACAACGCCACGCCGGTGTTCATCGACCTGGCCGACGCGCTGCCCGAACTGGACGGCACCGTCGCCGTGGTCATCTCCAACCCGCCCTACATCCCGCTGGGCGCCGTCCCGCGCGACCCGGAGGTGCGGCTGTTCGACCCGGAGCACGCACTCTACGGCGGCGAGGACGGGCTGGATGTCGTGCGAACCGTCTCAGCGACGGCCCGCCGGCTGCTGCACCCGGGCGGCACGCTCGTGCTCGAGCACGGCGAACTGCAGGGCCAGGCGATCGCCGCGCTGCTCGACGCCGACGGCTGGACGGCCATCGCCACCCATCGCGACCTGCTGGGCCGCGACCGCGCCACGACCGCGCTGCGTTAGCTACACCTCGTCGCTGTCCATCGCCGCCGTGCACTCGGCCAGGGCCTCCTGCGCCCACTGCCGCTCCTGCTCGGTGCCGACCAGCTCCGCCCAGCGTGCGGCCTCCGTGAATTCCGCGAGGGCCTGGTCGAAGTCGCCACCGTCGAAGTGCCGCCAGCCCAGGTCGTCGTGCAGGCTGACCAGCCAGCGCCGGGTGCGCGGGTCGTCGGAGCCCTCCGCGAGGTCGACCGCCCGGGCGGTCCAGTCGTCCGCCGCATCCGGCTGCGCGATTGCCAGCATATGCAGGGCGTCGATCTCCAGGAAGAGCAGGCCGGCAGCGCCCGAGATCTCGGCCGACCGGGCGAACAGCGGAGCGGCGTCATCCGGCCGGCCGGCGCCGTTGATGATGCGCCCGCTCTCCAGCAGCACTCGCGCCACCACGACGGGCGCCTCCTCCGACTGCACCTCGATCAGCACCTCGGCGGCCTGGTCGTAGCGTTCCTGCAGGCCGATCGCGCGGGCCAGCTGCGTCTTCAGTTCGGCGCGCTCGACCCCGTCGTATGGACCGCCCTGTTCCAGCTCGATGCGGATGCGTGCCTCGGTCTCGGGCGCATCGTCGACATTCCAGAGTTCGTCGAGCGTCTCCTGTCGCAGCATCCGTTCAGTCTATTTGCGTGCCTCCGCACCATTCGCGACTGCCGTCGCCGGAGTTTGTTGCACGCGCGCCCGTATGAACAAGCGCCCCAGGAACAAACCTCAGCGCTCGTCGCGCGCAGCGTGTGCAGCGGCGAACTCCTCGATCGCGGCCCTCAGCGACGTGGCGTCGGTGAACCGGTGCGCCGTGATGCCGACGCTGCGGGCGCCGGCCACGTTCGTCTCCAGGTCGTCGGCGAAGAAGGCATCGCTCGCGGGTACCCCGTAGCGGTCGAGCACGGCCTGGAAGACCTCCGGGTCGGGCTTCCGTGCTCCGTAGTCGGAGGAGGTGAACAGGTGCTCGCCGAACACCGGCACGAGCTCCGACGCGAGGGTCGCGATGTGGCGGGCGCTCAGCGGCCCGTTGTTGGTGAGCAGCGTCACCTGCCCGAGCTCGGCGGCCCGCTCCACCGCCGCGATCGAGTCCGCCCACGGCCTCATCGCGCCGCCGCGGATCCGCACCCAGTCGGCCTCGCTCACCTCGACCCCGAGCGCCGCGTTGAACGCCCGCAGGTAACCGTCGGCGTCGAAGCCGCCGGCCTCCGCCCTCGTCTCCCCGTCGTCGTGCCACCAGCGCTCGCGCAGCTGTTCGAAACTCAGGCCGGTCAGCTCGGTGAGGCCGGCCATCCGCTCCCGATAGTCGTAGTCGTAGAGCACGTCGTCCATGTCGAAGATGAAAAGCAGACTCACGAACGAGCCTCCGCGAACGCGTCGAGCGCGGCCCTCATGGCGTCCACCTGCGGCACGCCGTCGACGTAGGTGAGCTGGTGGGCAGTGATGCCGAGGGATGCCGCCCCCGCGACGTTCGCGGCGGAATCATCCGCGAAGAAGGTGTCGGCCGGCTGCTCGCCTAACCGCGCCACGGCGAGCCGGTACGCCTCGGGATCGGGCTTGCGCACGCCCAGATCGCAGCTGACGACGACGTTGTCGCCGACGATCCCGGAGACGTCCGGCGCGAGCCGGGGGAGCGATGGGGCGAACGGCGAGGGGTTGTTCGACAGCACGCCGACGGTGCCCAGGGTGGCGGCATAGCGCAGGGCGTCGATGCTGCCCGGAATGGCCGTCACAGCGAGCGCTCTCGACTCCTCATATCCCTCCAGGTCGAGCGGAACCCCGGTGACCGTCTCGAACTGGGCGAAGTATTCGTCCGGGGTGCGCCACTCGCCCGCCTCCGCGCGGCGTTCGAAACCGCCCGCCCACCAGGTCTTGGCGAGGTGGTACTGGCTCGCCCCGGTGATCAGGCTGAGCGCCGGCAGCCGCAGCCGGAAGTTGTACGCGTAGAGGGTCTTGTCGAAATCGAAGAAGAACAGGGTCACTTTGCTCCAAACGCGTGCCACCAGTATCCCAAGGAAGTCGCCGCCGCGCGTCGAAGTAGGATGGCTTCCGACATGGCCACGATCTACGACTGCTCCGTGCAGGCCGAGCTTCTCACCGGCATGCGGCTCGCCAGGGTCGCCATCGGCCGGGGCGAACTCGTGGTGATGCCCACCGACACCGTCTACGGCCTCGCGGCCGACGCCTTCAGCCCGGCCGCCGTGCAGCGGCTGCTCGATGCCAAGGGACGTACCCGCCAGGCGCCTCCCCCGGTGCTGGTGCCGGGCATCCCGACGCTGGACGCCCTCGCCTCCACGGTCCCGGACGAGGTGCGTGCCCTGGTGGCCGAGTTCTGGCCGGGCGGGCTCACGGTGATCCTGCCGGCGCGTGAGTCGCTCACCTGGGACCTCGGCGAGACCAACGGCACCGTCGCCCTCCGGATGCCGGACGACGCGGTCGCGCTGGAGCTCCTGACCGAGACCGGCCCGCTCGCCGTCTCCTCAGCCAACCTCACCGGACAGCGGGCGGCGGCGACCGCCGCCGAGGCGGAGCGGATGCTCGGGGACTCGGTCAGCGTCTACCTCGACGGAGGGGAGAGCGGCGCCGCCTACGAGACCGCCGCCGGAACGGGGTCCACCATCGTCGACGCCACCGGACTGGCCCTGGAGGGCGGTTCGCTGAAGATCGTGCGCCACGGCGTCATCCCCGACGCGGCCATCGACGCCGTGCTCGCGAAAGCGGGCCTGCGCACGTCGGGAACGGTCTCGTGAGGTTCGTCTACTACGCGGCGGCCGGGCTCCTGTCCGCGGGCATCACCTTCGGGCTCTCGACCCTCATCGCCCGGCTCGGCATGCGCTATCGGCTCTACCCGCAGATCCGTGAACGCGACGTGCACAAGCGGCCCACCCCCCGCCTCGGCGGTATCGCCATGTTCATCGGGATCGTCATCACCTTCGGGGTGGCGTCGCTGTTCAGCCAGTTCCACCTGATCTTCGCCAAGCCCGGGCCGATCTTCGCCATCCTCGGCGCCGCGCTCATCGTCGTGCTGATCGGCGTCGCCGACGACATCTGGGACCTCGACTGGACGACGAAGCTCGCCGGCCAGCTGATCGCCGCCGGCCTGCTCGCCTGGCAGGGCGTGCAGCTCACGAGCATTCCCATCCCGGGCGGTGTCGCGCTGCTCCCGCCCTACACCGGACTGATCGCGACCGTACTGGCGATCGTGCTGGTGATGAACGCCATCAACTTCATCGACGGTCTCGACGGGCTCGTGTCCGGGGTGGTGATCATCGCGTCGAGCGTGTTCTTCATCTACAGCTACATCCTCGCCAACCAGATCGCGCAGACGGACTACTTCAACCTCGCTTCGCTCATCACGGCGGTGCTGATCGGCGCCTGCGTCGGATTCCTGCCGCTCAACTGGCACCCGGCCAAACTGTTCATGGGTGACGCGGGCTCGATGCTGGTCGGGCTGATGATGGCGACCTCGGCCATCTCGGTGACCGGCCAGGTGGATGTCGCGCAGGTCAGTTTCGCGCGCCAGCTCGTGCCGGCCTTCATCCCGATCCTGCTGCCGTTCGCCATCCTCATCGTGCCGCTGCTCGACTTCTGCCTGGCCGTGCTCCGCCGCCTGCGCGCGGGCAAGTCGCCGTTCTCGGCGGACCGCAAGCACCTGCATCACCGCCTGCTCGACATGGGCCACTCCGACGTGCATGCCGTGCTGATCTTCTACGCCTGGACCACCGTCGTGGCGGTCGGCAGCCTGATGTTCCTGTTCGTGCCGACCGTGTGGGCGCTCGTCTTCGTCGCCGTCGGCCTGGTCGCGTGCGGGGTGGTCACACTCGCGCCGCTCACCCGGCGCAAGGTGGTCGAGGCGGCGGTGCAGACCGCCAGCCCGGAGGCGGCGAGCGAGGTGGACGCCGCCCACCTCGACCCGCTCGACGAGGCCGCGAACGCCACCCCGCTCGAGCGGGACCCCGCGACGGATGCCGACCAGCGCGCGGCGGGCGACGTCGCCCTCGACGCGCTGGGCAAAGATGCGCAGTCCAGGGAAGCCCTGTCCAGGAAGGAACCGTCGTGAGCACAACGCCCGCCGGCACCAGCGGCGCGAAGGTCGTCACCCGCTCGCTCGTCTACGGCTCCGTCGTCGCCGGGGGCATCCTCGTCATCGGCTCCATCGTCGGCCTCCTGGTCGCCGGCCTCCCGGGGCTCGCCAGCGCGATAGTGGGCGCCCTGCTGGCCGCCGTGTTCATGCTCCTGACCGCGGCGAGCGTCGTGGTCGCGAACCGGGTCGCGCCGAACGGCACCAACCTCGGACTGTACTTCGGCATCATCGCCCTCACCTGGTTCCTCAAGTTCGCGGCGTTCATCGTCGTGGTGCTGACGCTGCGCGAGCAGCCGTGGCTGAATCCGTACCTGTTCTTCGGCGGAGTGGTCGTCGCGGTGATCGGATCGCTCGTGGCCGACGGCCTGGCCATCCGGTTCACCCGGGTTCCCTACGTCGGCGACATCCCGCTCCCGGGCGACAGCGGGACCCCCGGAAACGACTCCAAGACCACCCGATAGGGTGATGGGGCGGCCATAGCGGTTCTCTCGCTCTGATAGGCTTGCACTCGCCGCGGTCCCTTGATCTACCTTCCTGCCCCGACTAATACCGGAGAACGCAACTGTTCGCCTCAACACTCCTCACGCTCGCCTCAACCGTCAAAGCTGACAGCTCGGGTGGTGGGTTTGAGGGTCCCTCGATCCTGGATTTCTTCCCTCCCGCGATCCTGTTCAAGGGAACGCCCTTCGAGCTGAACCGGTTGATGCTCATCCGCATCCTGGTCCTGATCGTCATCCTGGTCATCTTCTGGCTCGGCACGCGCAACATGAAGGTCGTGCCTTCGCGTGCCCAGGCCGCGTTCGAGTTCGTGACCGGCTTCGTGCGCAACAGCATCGTGGTATCGACGCTCGGCGAGAAAGACGGCCGACGGTTCATGTCGGTGCTGATGGCCATCTTCTTCACGACCCTCGGCATGAACCTCACCGGTGTCATCCCGGGGCTGCAGCTCGCCGGCACGTCGGTGATCGGCCTGCCGCTCATCATGGCCGTGGTCATCTATGTGCTGTTCATCTATGCGGGCATCCGTCGCCACAGGGTGGGCGGGTTCTTCAAGAATTCGCTCGTGATTCCGGGTGTGCCGATTCTGCTCGTGCCCTTCCTCGCCCTGCTCGAGTTCCTCTCCACCTTCATCCTGCGCCCCATAACGCTGACGCTCCGGCTCCTCATGAACATGGTCGCCGGGCACATGCTGCTCGTGCTGTGCTTCTCGGCCACGCAGTTCTTCTTCTTCACCGTGCTGACCAGCGGCAACTTCCTCGGACTGCTGGGTGTCGGCAGCTTCGCCTTCGGCATCGCCTTCACCCTCCTCGAACTGTTCGTGGCTGCCCTGCAGGCCTACGTCATCACCATCCTCGGGGCCATCTACATCCAGATGGCGCTCGTCGAAGAGCACTGACCATTGCCAGCGTCGTAATCGCACTCGACCACTGAGTACCCTCCAGGCTTCACCAGCATCACCCCTCGAAAGGAAAAACCAGAATGAACATCGTCGGACAGCTTGCGCCCCTCGCATTCGGACTCGCCGCTATCGGCTCCGGTATCGGCGTGGGCATCATCGTCGGCAAGACCATCGAGTCGGTCGCCCGCCAGCCCGAGCTGCAGGGTCGTCTCCAGGCCCTGATGTTCCTCGGCATCGCGCTCACCGAGGCCCTCTGCTTCATCGCGATCGCCGTCGCCTTCATCCCGTTCCCCAAGCCGTAACTCCAGCTACTCATCGAAGGAGGCGCAATGCCGCACGCATTCGCCCTGGTCGCCCCGCAAGCCGCGTCGGTGAACCCGCTCATTCCGACCCTGCCCGACCTGGTCTGGGGTTCGGTCGTCTTCGTGATCGTGCTCGTGTTCTTCATCTGGAAGGGCGTGCCGCGGCTCAATGCCGCACTCGACGCCCGCGCCGAGGCGATCGAGGGAAGCCTCAAGCGTGCCGAAGAGGCGCAGGCCGGTGCCCAGGAGGCGCTGGAGAAGTACAACAGCCAGCTTGCCGAGGCGAGGGTCGAGGCCGCGAGCATCCGCGACGAGGCGCGCGAGGCCGCCAAACAGATCCGTGCCGACCTGATCGCGCAGGCGCAGGCCGACGCCGACCGTGTCGTCACGTCCGCGCGCGCCCAGATCGAGGTGGAGCGGGCGGCCGCGCTGCAGTCGCTGCGTACCGAGGTCGGTTCGCTCGCACTGGGTCTCGCGTCGACCGTCGTCGGCGAGAGCCTCGACAGCGACAAGCGCTCGAAGGACATCGTGGACCGTTTCATCGCCGACCTCGAGGCCTTCGAGGCCGCCAAGTCGGGGGCGTAACCATGGGATCGGCGACTCGGGAGGCGATCGGTGCCGCAACTGCGGTGCTGGGCGCGCAGGCGAAGATCGACCTCGCCACCGGCGAGCAGCTTCTGGATGCCGCACTCGTCGTCGAGCGCGAGGCCCGACTTCGCGCGGCACTCGCCGACGACTCCGCCGAGCCGGGCGCCCGCACCTCCATCGTCGCCGCGGTGTTCGCCACGTATTCGGCCGCAGCGAAGGCGGTTCTCGACTCGCTGGTGACCAGCCGCTGGTCCAGTTCCGACGACCTGGCCGACGGCATCGAGCAGCTGGGCATCCGGGCGGTCGCGGCATCGGCGCCGGCGACCCTCTCGATCAGCGACGAGCTCTTCGTGCTGGGTACCGCGGTCGCGTCGAACCCCGAACTCGAGCTTGCGCTCGGCAGCAAGCTGGGCGCCGTCGACGGCAAGATCTCGCTGGTCGACGGCCTGCTCGACGGCAAGGCGAGCAGGCAGACGATCGCGATCGTCGGTGCGCTGCTCGCCCAGCCGCGCGGTCGCCGCTTCGGCGAGCTCCTGCGCTACGCGGCCGGGATCGTGGCCGAGCAGGCGGGTTACAGCATCGCGACCGTCACCGTCGCGACCCCGCTCGCGGCGACGCAGTCGACCCGGCTCGAGAAGGCCTTGTCGGCACAGCAGGGGAGTGCGGTGCGGATCAACCAGGTGATCGACCCCAGCATCCTCGGCGGCATGCGCGTGCAGATCGGCGACGACGTCATCGACGGCACGATCGCCGGCCGCCTCACCGACCTCAGACTTCGCCTGGTGGGCTAGACCCCGCCACGGCACACGTGACAACGACGTAAACAACAAAGGAACCGTTATGGCAGACATCACGATCAGCGCAGACGACATCCGCGACGCGCTGAAAGACTTCGTCAAGGAGTACGAGCCGGGCAAGCCGGCCGCCAACGAGGTGGGTCACGTCCTGGACGCCGCCGATGGCATCGCCCACGTCGAGGGACTCCCCGGCGTCATGGCCAACGAGCTCATCCGCTTCTCCAACGGCGTGCAGGGCCTCGCCCAGAACCTCGACGAAGACGAGATCGGCGTCGTCGTGCTCGGCGAGTTCAGCGAGATCGTGGAGGGCATGGAGGTGACCCGCACCGGTGAGGTTCTGTCCGTCGCCGTCGGCGACGCCTACCTGGGCCGCGTGGTCAACCCGCTCGGAGAGCCGATCGACGGCCTCGGTGAGATAAAGACCACCGAGCGCCGCGCGCTCGAGCTGCAGGCGCCCGGCGTCATGCAGCGCCAGTCGGTCAAGGAGCCGATGCAGACCGGCATCAAGGCGATCGACGCCATGATCCCTGTCGGCCGCGGCCAGCGCCAGCTGATCATCGGCGACCGCCAGACCGGCAAGACCGCCATCGCGATCGACACCATCATCAACCAGAAGGCCAACTGGGAGTCGGGCGACACCAACAAGCAGGTGCGCTGCATCTACGTCGCCATCGGCCAGAAGGGCTCGACGATCGCCGCCGTCAAGGGCGCGCTCGAAGATGCCGGCGCGATGGAGTACACCACCATCGTCGCCAGCCCCGCGTCGGACCCGGCCGGCTTCAAGTACCTCGCCCCGTACACCGGCTCGGCCATCGGACAGCACTGGATGTACGACAGCAAGCACGTGCTGATCGTCTTCGACGACCTGTCCAAGCAGGCCGAGGCCTACCGCGCCGTGTCGCTGCTGCTCCGCCGTCCGCCGGGACGCGAGGCCTACCCCGGCGACGTGTTCTACCTGCACTCCCGCCTGCTGGAGCGTTGCGCCAAGCTCTCCGACGAGCTGGGCGCCGGCTCGATGACGGGTCTTCCGATCATCGAGACCAAGGCCAACGACGTCTCGGCGTACATCCCGACCAACGTGATCTCCATCACCGACGGCCAGATCTTCCTGCAGTCCGACCTGTTCAACGCCAACCAGCGTCCCGCGGTCGACGTGGGCATCTCGGTGTCGCGGGTCGGCGGCGACGCCCAGGTGAAGTCGATCAAGAAGGTCTCGGGAACGCTGAAACTCGAGCTGGCCCAGTACCGCTCGCTCGAGGCCTTCGCGCTGTTCGCCTCCGACCTGGATGCCGCCAGCCGCCGTCAGCTCGCCCGCGGCGCCCGCCTCACCGAGTTGCTGCGCCAGCCGCAGTACTCGCCGTACCCGGTGGAGGAGCAGGTCGTCTCGATCTGGGCCGGCACCAACGGCAAGCTCGACGAGGTGGCTGTCGAAGACGTGCTGCGGTTCGAGCGCGAGCTGCTCGACTACCTCGGCCGCACCACCGCGGTGCTCACCACGCTGCGCGACACCAATGTGCTGGACGACGACACCACTGCGGCGCTCGATGTCGCGGTCGACAAGTTCAAGCTCGAGTTCCAGACCGGCGAGGGCAAACCGCTCATCTCCGCGGGCAAGGAAGAGTTCGACGCGACCGTGCCCGAGGACATCAACCAGGAGAAGATCGTGAAGCAACGCCGCTAGGCGCCAAAGGCGGGTCGAGCTGGTCGAGACCTCACCCGCGAGTTACACAGTGAGATTTCGACAGAGCTCAATCCAAGGATTTCGACAGAGCTCAATCCAAGGATTTCGACAAGCTCAATCCGCTTTATCTGAGAGAGAAAGTTAGAAACATGGGAGCGCAACTTCGGGTCTACCGGCAGAGGATCAAGTCTGCCCAGACGACCAAGAAGATCACTCGGGCCATGGAGCTCATCTCGGCCTCGCGCATCCAGAAGGCGCTGGGAAGGGTCCAGGCCTCGACGCCGTACGCGCGCGCCGTGACCCGCGCGGTGTCCGCCGTCGCGACCTACTCGAACGTCGACCACATCCTGACCACCGAGCGGGAGAAAGTGGATCGCGCCGCGATCGTCATCTTCTCCTCCGACCGTGGTCTCGCGGGCGCGTTCAACTCGAACGTGCTGCGCGAGTCGGAGGAGCTGGCCACCCTGCTGCGCGGGCAGGGCAAAGAGATCGTCTACTACCTGGTCGGCCGTAAGTCGGTCGGGTATTTCGCGTTCCGCCGCCGCGAGTCCCTGCAGGACTGGGTGGGTGGCACGGACGCTCCCGAGTTCTCGACCGCCCAGGAGATCGGCGAGGTGCTGGTCGCCAAGTTCATCCAGCCGGCGGACCAGGGTGGCGTGCAGGAGATCCACATCGTCTACAACCGCTTCGTGAGCATGCTCACGCAGACGCCCGAGGTGGTGCGCCTGCTGCCGCTCGAGGTGGTGGAGGGCATCGAGGAGCCCGACAACAAGGAGCTGTTGCCGCTCTACGAGTTCGAGCCGGATGTCGCGGGCGTGCTCGACGCGCTCCTTCCGGTCTACATCGAGAGCCGCATCTTCAACGCGATGCTCCAGTCCGCCGCGAGCAAGCACGCCGCCACTCAGCGCGCGATGAAGTCCGCGAGCGACAATGCAGACAAGCTGATCACCGACTACACCCGGCTGGCGAACAACGCCCGCCAGTCGGAGATAACCCAGCAGATTTCCGAGATCGTCGGCGGCGCCGACGCCCTCTCGGGTAGCAAGCGATAAGAAGCACCAGGAGAATAGAGAATCCCATGACCACGACAGCTCCCGCAGGCGCAACGAAGAACAGCGCAGCGAAGAAGAACGCGCCCGCCACGAAGGAGACCGCGTCGACCGGCGTCGGCCGCGTCGCCCGGGTCACCGGCCCGGTCGTCGACATCGAGTTCCCGCACGACTCGATCCCCGGCATCTACAACGCCCTGAAAACCACGATCACGATCGGCACGGAGTCGAACGAGATCACCCTGGAGGTCGCGCAGCATCTCGGCGACGACCTGGTGCGCGCCATCGCGCTCAAGCCGACGGACGGCATCGTGCGCGGCCAGGAGGTGCGTGACACCGGCGGCCCGATCACGGTCCCCGTCGGCGACGCCACCAAGGGCAAGGTGTTCAACGTCATCGGCGAGGTGCTCAACGGCGAGCCCGGCGAGACCTACGAATTCGCCGACCGCTGGTCGATCCACCGCGAGCCCCCGCCCTTCGACCAGCTCGAGTCCAAGACCGAGCTGTTCGAGACCGGCATCAAGGTCATCGACCTGCTCACGCCCTACGTGCTCGGCGGCAAGATCGGCCTGTTCGGCGGTGCCGGTGTCGGCAAGACCGTGCTCATCCAGGAGATGATCCAGCGCGTGGCGCAGGACCACGGCGGTGTGTCCGTGTTCGCCGGTGTCGGCGAGCGCACCCGCGAGGGCAACGACCTCATCGGCGAGATGGAGGAGGCCGGCGTCTTCGACAAGACCGCCCTCGTCTTCGGCCAGATGGACGAGCCGCCGGGAACGCGTCTTCGCGTGGCGCTCTCGGCCCTGACGATGGCGGAGTACTTCCGTGACGTGCAGAACCAGGATGTGCTGCTCTTCATCGACAACATCTTCCGGTTCACGCAGGCCGGCTCCGAGGTCTCCACTCTGCTCGGCCGCATGCCGTCCGCCGTGGGATACCAGCCGAACCTCGCCGATGAGATGGGTGTGCTCCAGGAGCGCATCACCTCCACCCGCGGCCACTCGATCACCTCGCTGCAGGCCATCTACGTGCCCGCGGACGACTACACCGACCCGGCCCCGGCGACCACCTTCGCTCACCTCGACGCCACGACCGAGCTGAGCCGCGAGATCGCGTCGAAAGGCCTGTACCCGGCCGTCGATCCGCTCACCTCGACCAGCCGCATCCTCGACCCCCGTTACCTCGGCGCCGACCACTACCGGGTCGCGACCAACGTGAAGGCGATTCTGCAGAAGAACAAGGAACTGCAGGAGATCATCGCGATCCTCGGTGTCGACGAGCTCTCCGAGGAAGACAAGATCACCGTCTCTCGCGCGCGCCGCATCCAGCAGTTCCTCTCCCAGAACACGTACATGGCGAAGAAGTTCACCGGTGTCGAGGGGTCGACGGTTCCGCTGAAAGACACGATCGAGTCCTTCGACGCGATCACCCGCGGTGACTTCGACCACGTCGCCGAGCAGGCCTTCTTCAACGTCGGCCCGATCTCGGATGTCGAAGAGCAGTGGGCGAAGATCCAGAAGGAGAACGGCTGATCATGGCCGAATTGCAGGTGAGTGTGGTGTCGGCGGACCAGGAGGTCTGGTCCGGCGCGGCATCGATGGTGGTCGCGCGCACGGTGGTGGGCGAGATCGGCATCCTGGCCGGCCACCAGCCGCTGCTCGCCATTCTCGCCGCCGGCGAGGTGCGCATCACGACGGACGGTGGACGCGTCATCGCCAACGCCGAGGACGGCTTCCTGTCGGTCGACCACGATATCGTGACCGTCGTCGCACGAAACGCGGCGTTGGCCTGACTTACCACCACCTGACGGAGGCACGATGCCGGTCGTGATGAAGTGCTGATCGCGATGGCGGGGCTGCCAGGAACGGGCAAGAGCACCATCGCCGGGATTCTCGGCGGTCGGCTGAACGCGTCCGTGGTGTCGGTCGACCCGATCGAGAGCGCGATCCTCAGCGCCGGCATCGACGAAGACCAGCCGACCGGCCTCGCCGCGTACCTGGTCGCCGAGACCATTGCCGCGGCTGTCATCGAGTCGGGCCACACCGTGATCGTCGACGCGGTGAACGCGGTCGACCCGGCCCGTGAGCAGTGGGTGAACCTGGCGCAGCGTTCCGGTGAGATGCTCAAGTTCATCGAGATCCTGTGCTCGGATCCGGTCCTGCATCGCGAGCGCCTGGAGTCGCGCTATAAAGAACTGCCGCACGTGGACGAGCCGTCCTGGCACGCGGTCGAGCAGAGCCTCGACGAGTACTCGCAGTGGGGCGGGTCCAGCGCCGCCATCCCGCGCATCCGGCTCGACTCCGTGAACACGCTCGGTACCAACATCGACATCGCCCTCGCCTTCCTCGAGGGCTGAGTGCCCATGGCCGAGTGCTGATTCTGCTGCCGCCGTCCGAGACCAAGCGGGACGGTGGGACGGATGACGCGACCCTCGACCTCGCCGCGCTCAGCTTCCCGTCGCTTGCGCCGACCCGCAGGACGGTCATGGCGGCCACTCGCAGGCTGGCGCGCAACCTGCAGACCATGGCAACGGCGCTGAAACTGGGGCCGTCCCAGCGCGGGGAGCTCCTCCGCAACCGTGAGCTGGGCAGCTCGCCGACGATGCCCGCACTCGATCGCTACACCGGGGTGCTCTACGACGCGCTCGACGCGGAGCACCTGCCCGCCGAAGCGCGGGCCTTCGCCTTCGGCCATGTCGCCATCCAGTCGGCGCTGTTCGGCCTGACGATGGCCGGTGACCTCATCCCGGCCTACCGGCTCTCGCACGACTCGCGCCTGCCGGGCCTGCCGATGAAGAGGACCTGGAGCGCGCCGGTCGCCGCCGCCATCGCGGGGTATCCGGGGCTCGTGCTCGACCTGCGTTCGGAGGTGTACGCCGAGCTCGGGCCGGCTCCCGCGGCGGTATTCGTGCGGGTGCTCGCCGAGGGCGCGGACGGGCAGCGCCGCGCGCTCAATCACTTCAACAAGAAGGGCAAGGGCGAGTTCGTTCGCGCGGTGCTGCTCGCCGGGATCGACCACGCCGACGTGGCGAGCCTGCTGCGCTGGGCGGCCCGCGAGGGCATCCGGCTCACAGCGGGGGAGTCCGGCGAGCTCGAGCTCGTCGTGGACGAGATCGTCGCGTCGCGGGCCTGATCCCATTAGCGCCTGACCCCATAAGGTTGACACATGGACAACGGCAACGGTTACAACGACGGCGCGGCGGTCGCCGGCATCGTCATCCTGATCTGGGCTCTCGTCGTCGGCTTCGTGCTGCTGTTCTGGATCGCCCTGTACGTGGTGAACGCGTTCGCCTTCATGTCGCTGTACCGCAAGGTCGGCATCAAGCCGTGGATCGCGTGGGTGCCGTACTACAACACCTGGGTGCGGCTCGAACTCGGTGGGCAACAGGGCTGGTTCGCGCTGCTGTCGCTCATCCCGTATGGCAGCATCGCCACGCTCGTCGTCGCCGGAATCGCGGGTCACCGAACCGGCATCGCGTTCAGGAAAGACAATGGCTACGTCGCTCTGGCCGTGCTGCTCCCGTTCGTCTGGGCGTTCATCCTCGGCTCGAAGGAGTCGGTCTACGATCCAGCCCTCATCACGGCGGCCGGCTACCCGCCGCCGCTCGCCGGCTACGGTTCGGCCCGGCCGAACTACGCGAACGTCGACTACGTGTCGCCGGCCGCGCCGCCTGCTGCTCCCGCTGCTTAGATGCCGGCGACGGCCCGCCAGCAGCCACGCACGTGGTCGTCGACCATGCCCGACGACTGCATGAGGGCGTAGACCGTCGTCGGTCCGACGAAACGGAAGCCCAGCTTCTTCAGTGCGGCGCTCATCGCCGTCGACTCCGTGGTCACCGCGGGGACCTCGGCGAAGTCCGCCGGCGGCGCGCTGCGAGCGGCGGGCGCGAAACCCCACGTCAGCCGATCGAGCGCTCCCGGAGCCGACCCGACCAGCTCGAGCGCGACCCGGGCGTTCGAGATGGTGGCCTCGATCTTCGCGCGATTGCGGATGATGCGCGCGTCGGTCATGAGTCTCTGCACGTCGTCGTCACCCATCGCGGCCACCCGATCGATCTCGAACCGGTGAAAGAGTTCGCGGAACGCCGGGCGGCGCCGGAGGATGGTGATCCAGGAGAGGCCGGCCTGGAATCCCTCGAGACACAGCTTCTCGAACAGTGGCCGGTCGCCGTGGAGCGGGGTTCCCCACTCCTCGTCGTGGTACCGGCGGTACTCGGGGTCGTTCGCGGCCCAGGCGCACCGTGCCCGGCCATCCTCACCGTGGATGATGCTGGAGACTGCGCTCACGCGCGGGCTTCGATGCCCTCGTGCTCCAGCAGCCAGAGTTTGGTCGGGATGCCGTTGCCGGCACTGTAGCCGGTGATGCGGTTGTTGCTCGCCAGCACTCGGTGGCATGGCACGATGATCGGCACCGGGTTCGCCCCGACGGCCCCGCCGACGGCCCGGCCGGCACTGAGACGGCCGGTCGCCCGCCCGAGGTCGCCGTAGGAGATGACCTCGCCGAAGCCGAGGGCGGCCAGCTGCTGCCACACGGCCCGCTGGAACTCGGTCCCTTTCGTCGCGACCGGAAGGTCGAAGCTGGTGCGTTCACCGGCGAAGTATTCGCCGAGCTGGCCGGCGGCCAGGTCGAGCACGGGGTCGCTCTGCTCGGGTTGTTCTTCGAGCGGGAGATGGCCCTGGCGCTCGATGGTGAGCGACGTGACGGCGGTGCCGTCGCCGGTGAGTTCGATGCGGCCGATGGGACTGTCGACCCGGCGGAGTGAGGTGTTCATAGTGCGACTGTAGTTGGGGCATCCGACGCCCCGCTGGCGGTTTTCGGACCTGGGCTGGGAACCATCCCGAGCAGGGCTGTCGAGGAGAGGAGCCTAGGCTGGAGGGATGGCGACCATCGAATACCGGGCACTGGGGAACTCGGGGCTCATGGTCTCGACGATCGGGGTCGGCTGCAACAATTTCGGGCGCCCGAAGACCGCGACCGAGAGCCAGGCGGGCACGGACGCGGTCATCGGCGCCGCGCTGGACGCCGGCGTGACGCTCTTCGACACGGCGGACATCTACGGCGGCACCCGCGGCCTCAGCGAGACGCTGATGGGCAACGCGCTGAAGGGTCGGCGCGATTCTCTCGTGCTGGCGACCAAGTTCGGCATGGACATGGCCGCCGCGAACGGCGCGGACTGGGGCGTGCGCGGCTCGCGCCGGTACGTGCGGCTCGCGGTCGAGTCGTCGCTGCGGCGCCTGCAGACCGACTGGATCGACCTGTACCAGTTGCACCAGCCCGATCCGGTCACCCCGATCGAGGAGACCCTCTCGGTGCTCGACGACCTGATCACCGAGGGCAAGGTCCGCTACATCGGCCACTCCAACCTGGCCGGCTGGCAGATCGCCGACGCCGAATACCGGGCGACGCTGGGCGGTCATCCGCGCTTCATCTCCGCCCAGAACGAGTACTCGCTCCTGGTGCGTGACGCCGAGCGGGAGGTGCTGCCCGCGGTGAACCACTTCGGACTCGGCTTCCTGCCGTTCTTCCCACTGTTCAACGGCCTGTTCACCGGCAAGTTCGGCGGCGGGTCGCGCCCCGCCGACAGCCGGCTGGTCGCCATCCGGCCGGAAGCGCTCGACGGCGTGCCGTGGCATGCGATGGATGCCTACCAGGCCTTCTGCGACGAGCGCGGGATCACGATGCTGGCCGCGACCTTCGGCTGGCTGCTCGCCCAGCCCGGCCTGTCGAGCGTGATCGCCGGGGCGACCCGGCCGGAACAGGTGGTGCAGAATGCCGGGGCGGCGACATCCTGGAGCCCCTCCGCCGACGACATCGAGACGATCTCGGGACTGTTCCCGCGGAAGTAGACCTTGTGAGTGAGTGCTCACTCAGTTAGTCTGTGCTCATGGCGACGGGCGAGGCGACCACGAAGACGAGGGCGAGACCCCTCTCCATCGAGGACCGCCGGTCGGCGATCATCGACGCGGTCATCCCGATGCTGCTCGAGAACGGTCGCGACGTCACCACCCGGCAGATCGCCGAGCGCGCAGGAGTCGCCGAGGGCACCCTCTTCCGGGCCTTCGGTGACAAGGACAGCATCATCGACGCCGCAGTCGAGCGGTACTTCGACCCGGAGCCCATCCGGCGGATGATGGCCGCCATCGACCCGGATGCCCCACTCCGCGAGAAGGTCAACGACCTGCTCACCATCCTTCAGGGGCGCACCGAGGGGGTCATCAACCTGATGGGCGCGCTCGGCCCCGGCCGGATGCCACCGCGTCGACCCGACGAGGGTTTCGTCGACATGATCTCCGGGGTGCTGCGCGACGACGCCCACAGCCTGCACTTCAGCGCGGAGGAGATCGCCTACTTTCTCCGTCTCATCGCCTTCGCCTCATCGATCAAACCGTTCAACGAGACCCATCCCTTCACCATCGACACCCTGACCGACTTCGTGGTCATCGGAATCAGCAAGGACTGACAATGCTCGTCACTCTTCTCCGGAAATATCTCGCACCGCACGGCCGCCTGATCATCGCCGTGATCTTCTTCCAGCTGCTGCAGTCGATCGCGTCGCTCTACCTGCCGACCCTCAACGCCGAGATCATCGACAACGGCGTGGCGAAGGGCGACACCGGCTACATCTTCTCGACCGGCTTCCTGATGCTGGGCGTCACGCTCGCCCAGGTCGCCTGCTCGATCACCGCCGTCTACTTCGGCGCGCGGGTCGCCATGGGTCTCGGGCGTGACCTCCGGTCGGCCGTCTTCGGCCGGGTCGGCGCGTTCTCCGAGCGCGAGGTGACGACCTTCGGGGCGCCCTCGCTGATCACCCGGTCGACCAACGACGTGCAGCAGATCCAGATCCTGGTGCTGATGACCTGCACCATGATGGTGTCGGCGCCGATCCTCGCGGTCGGCGGCATCATCCTCGCCCTGCAGCAGGACCTGCAACTGTCCTGGCTGATGGCGGTGAGCGTACCGGTGCTGATCCTCTCGATCGGGCTGGTCATCTCGCGCATGATCCCGCAATTCCGCCTGATGCAGAAGCGCATCGACACCATCAACCGGGTGCTCCGCGAGCAGCTCTCCGGCATCCGGGTCGTGCGCGCGTTCGTGCGGGAGGATGTCGAGACCCAGCGCTTCACGACCGCCAACGACGCGGTCACCCAGACGGCTCTCCGCGTGGGCCGCCTGACCTCGCTCATGTTCCCGATCGTGATGATGGTGCTGAACCTCTCGAGCGTCGCCGTGATCTGGTTCGGTGCTTTCCGGGTCGACAGCGGGTCGATGCAGATCGGCACGCTCACCGCCTTCCTGCAGTACCTGATGCAGATCCTGATGGCGGTGATGATGGCCACCTTCATGGCGATGATGATCCCGCGCGCCTCGGTGAGCGCCGACCGCATCGGCGAGGTGCTCGACACCGAGTCATCGGTGGTGCCGCCGGCGAACCCGGTGACGGCGTTGCGCGAGCATGGCACGATCGCCTTCCGCGATGTCGGGTTCGCCTACCCCGGCGCGGAGCAACCGGTGCTCAGCGACCTCGACTTCGAGGTTCCGGCCGGCCGGACGACGGCGATCATCGGCAGCACCGGGGCCGGCAAGACGACCCTCCTCAACCTGCTGCCGCGGCTCTTCGACGCGACTTCCGGCAGCGTGCTCGTCGACGGCATCGACGTGCGCGACCTCGACCCCGACCTGCTCTGGAGCCGCATCGGCCTGGTGCCGCAGAAGCCGTACCTGTTCTCGGGAACGGTGGCGTCGAACCTGCGCTACGGCAAGCCGGACGCGACCGACGAGGAGCTGTGGGCCGCGCTCGAGACCGCCCAGGCCCGCGACTTCGTCAGCGAGATGCCGGAGGGACTCGATGCTCCGATCGCCCAGGGCGGCACCAACGTCTCCGGCGGGCAGCGCCAGCGGCTGGCCATCGCGAGGGCGCTCGTCAAACGCCCGGAGATCTACCTCTTCGACGATTCCTTCTCCGCACTCGACCTGGCGACGGATGCCCGCCTGAGACGGGCGCTCGCCCGCGATGTCGCGGGCGCGACGATGGTCATCGTCGCGCAGCGCGTGTCCACCATCGTGGACGCCGACCAGATCATCGTGCTCGAGGACGGCCGCGTCGTCGGCAAGGGCACGCACGACGAACTGCTTGCCGCGAACCCCACCTACATCGAGATCATCGAGTCGCAGCTCACCGCGGAGGAGGCAGCATGAGCAACGCACAGGGACCACGAAGGGGCCCGGGCGGCGGCGGCCCCATGGGCATGATGCAGGGTCCCGCCCAGAAGTCTCTCGCCTTCGGGCCGTCGGCTAAGCGGCTGCTCGCCCGGCTGTCACCGGAGCGCCTCAAGATCACGCTGGTCGTGCTCCTCACCGTGGTGAGCGTGTTCCTCACGGTCCTCGGGCCGCGGCTGCTCGGCAACGCGATCAACCTGGTCTTCGACGGCGCGATCTCGGCGACGCTCCCCGCGGGGGTGACCAAGGCGCAGGTGATCGCGGGGCTTCGCGATGCGGGCAAGAACCAGCAGGCCGACCTGCTGAGTGGCATGAACCTCACGCCCGGGCACGGCATCGACTTCACGGCTGTGGGCCGCATCCTGGCCCTGCTGCTGTTCCTGTATGTGCTGTCATCGATCTTCGGCTACCTGCAGGGGCTCGTACTGAACACGATCGTGCAGCGCACGGTGTACCGCCTGCGGTCCGACGTGGAGGCGAAGATCAACCGCCTGCCGCTGAAGTACTTCGACGGGATGCAGCGCGGCGAGCTGCTGAGCCGGGTCACGAACGACATCGACAACATCTCGACCAGTCTGCAGCAGACCATGAGCCAATTGCTCACCTCGCTGCTGACCGTCGTCGGCGTGCTGGTGTTCATGTTCCTGATCTCACCGATCCTCGCCGTGGTCGCGCTGGTGACGATCCCGCTGACGATCCTCATCACCTCGGTGATCGCGAAGCGCTCCCAGAAGCTGTTCGTCGCCCAGTGGAAGAACACCGGCGAACTCAATGGACTCATCGAGGAGACCTACACCGGTCACGCGCTGGTGAAGGTGTTCGGACGGCACCGTGAGGTGGAGGCCCGGTTCGCGGAGAAGAACGACCAGCTGTTCCGGGCCAGCTTCGGCGCGCAGTTCGTGAGCGGCATCATCATGCCGGCCATGATGTTCGTCGGCAACCTGGTCTACGTCGTCATCGCCGTCGTCGGTGGGCTCTTCGTCGCCTCCGGCAGCCTCGGCCTCGGGGACGTGACCGCGTTCATCCAGTACTCGCGGCAGTTCACCCAGCCGCTCACCCAGCTCGGCAGCATGGCGAACCTGCTGCAGTCCGGCGTCGCCTCCGCCGAGCGGGTGTTCGAGCTGCTGGATGCCGGCGAGCAGTCGCCCGACCCGTCGCCGGCGCAGACGCCCGGCCCGGCAACGGCCGGCCGGCTCGCATTCGACGACGTCTCGTTCAGCTACACGCCGGACCAGCCGCTCATCGAGCACCTCTCGCTGGTCGCCGAACCCGGCCAGACGGTGGCGATCGTGGGGCCGACCGGCGCCGGCAAGACCACCCTGGTGAACCTGATGATGCGCTTCTACGAGCTGGACGGCGGCCGCATCACCCTGGACGGCGTCGACACCGCGACGATGACCCGCGACGACCTGCGCTCGCGCATGGGCATGGTGCTCCAGGACACCTGGCTGTTCGGCGGCACCATCCGCGACAACATCCTGTACGGCCGCCCGGGCGCGACGGACGACGAGATGCTCGAGGCGGCGCGCTCCACCTTCGTGGACCGCTTCGTGCACTCCCTGCCCGACGGCTACGAGACGGTGCTCGACGACGAGGCCTCGAACGTCAGCGCGGGGGAGAAGCAGCTGCTCACCATCGCGCGGGCGTTCCTCGCCCGGCCGAGCGTGCTCATCCTCGACGAGGCGACGTCGTCCGTCGATACCCGCACCGAGGTGCTGGTGCAGAAGGCGATGAAGGCGCTGCGCTCCGACCGCACCAGCTTCGTGATCGCGCACCGGCTGTCGACGATCCGGGACGCCGACCTGATTCTGGTGATGGAGTCGGGCTCGATCGTGGAGCAGGGCACCCACACCGAGCTGCTGGCGGCGGAGGGCGCGTACTTCCGGCTCTACAACTCCCAGTTCGCGGCCGCGGTCGACTAATGTCCGGTCAGGGGGCCCATCAGCTTCGCGACCAGCGACGGCCGGTGGGTGAACCGCTCCTCGGCATCCGCGACCCCCATCGCGGTCGTGCCCAGGTTCGCGCCGATGAAGCGGAGCGGCTCCGGTTCCCAGCGCGGTGACCGGTGATTCGCCCACGGCAGCAGGGTGAGGTCGGTCTCCCGGCCGAGGATGAGGTCGGTGAGAGTGCGCCCGGCGAGATTCGTCGTGCTCAGCCCATCGCCGACGTAGCCTCCCGCGCTCGCGATTCCGGTCGCCGGGTCATAGCCGGCGTGCGCGTGCCAGTCGCGCGGCACGCCCAGCGGACCGCCCCAGCGGTGGGTGACCGCGGCATCCCGAGCCGCCGGGAAGAGGTCGATGAGCGCGCGTCGCAGGTGCTCGAACACGCCCGGCACCCCGTCGTACGACTCGCGGATCGCGGATCCCCAGTGATACCGCGCCCCGCGCCCGCCGAACGCGAACCGGTTGTCGGCCGTACGCTGCCCGTAGATGAGCAGGTGCCGGAAGTCGGCGACGGTCTGCCCGTGCGCGATGCCGAGCTCGTCCCAGGTGCCGTCGTCGAGAGGCTCGGTCGCGATCATCAGTGAATAGAGCGGGAGCACGTCGCGGTGGGTTTGCGGCAGGGTCGCGCCGTAGCCCTCCAGAGCGACCACGATCGTCGGTGCCGTCACGGTGCCGTGCGCTGTCGACACGGAGCCGGCGTGCCAGTCCAGCACCTCGGTGCCCTCGTGGATGGTCACCCCCAGTCGTTCGACGGTGCCGGCCAGTCCGAGCACCAGCTTCAGCGGATGCAGGCGCGCGCAGGCGGGATCGAAGGTGCCGCGCTCGGTGAGCCGGATGTCGTCGACCCCGTAGCCGGCCGCCTCGGCCACCTCCGCCCGGGCCGTGTCCCACTGTGCCTCGCCACGTGCGAGCGTGACCGTGCCACCCTTCGCGAAGTCGCAGTCGATTCCCTCGGTCGTCGTGACCCGGCCGACCTCGTCGACGGTGTCGAGCATCGCGCGCCGCATCCGCAGCGCCGCGTCCCGCCCGTGCAGCCGCTCCAGCCTCGCCGTCGACGCCGGGAACAGCGCCGAGCACCAGCCGCCGTTGCGGCCGGACGCGCCGAAACCGACCCGCTCCTTCTCCAGCACCACGATGCGCAGCGCGGGGTCGGCCTTCGCGAGATAGTAGGCCGACCACAGTCCGGTCAGGCCGCCGCCCACGATCGCGACGTCCGCCGAGCTGTCATTGTCGAGCGAAGGTCGCTTCGCGACCCCTTCGATGCCGTCGCTCCAATAGCTGGTTATAGCTTCGTCCAGGCCTCGGTCAGCACGCCGCGCAGGATCTGCTCGATCTCGTCGAACTCCGGCTGGCCGATGGTCAGCGGCGGCGCGAGCTGGATGACCGGGTCGCCCCGGTCGTCCGCCCGGCAGTAGAGCCCGGCGTCGAACAGTCCCTTCGAGAGGAACCCGCGCAGCAGCCGCTCCGACTCGGCGTCGTCGAAGGTCTCGCGGGTGGCCTTGTCCTTCACCAGCTCGATGCCGAAGAAGTAGCCGTCGCCACGAACGTCGCCGACGATCGGCAGGTCGAGGAGCTTCTCGAGCGTCGCCCGGAAGGCGGGCGAGTTGGTCCGGACGTTCTCGTTGAGCTTCTCCTCCTCGAAGATGTCGAGGTTCTCCAGCGCCACCGCGGCGGAGACCGGATGGCCGCCGAACGTGTAGCCGTGATAGAAGGACGTCGTGCCGTGCTTGAACGGCTCGTAGATGCGGTCGGAGACGATGGTCGCTCCGATCGGCGAATACCCGCTGGTCATGCCCTTCGCGCAGGTGATCATGTCGGGCACGTAGTCGAAGGCGTCGCAGGCGAAGAACTCGCCGATGCGCCCGAAGGCGCAGATGACCTCGTCGCTGACCAGCAGCACGTCGTACTGGTCGCAGATCTCCCGAACCCGCGTGAAGTAGCCGGGCGGGGGCGGGAAGCATCCGCCGCTGTTCTGCACCGGTTCGAGGAAGATGGCGGCGACGGTCTCCGGACCCTCGAACAGGATCTGCTCCTCGATGCGGTTCGCCGCCCACAGGCCGAAGGCCTCCAGGTCTTCCGTGGGCGCACCCATCTCGGAGGCGCGGTAGAAGTTCGTGTTCGGCACCCGGAATCCACCGGGAGTGACCGGCTCGAACATCTCCTTCATGGCCGGGATGCCGGTGATCGCGAGCGCGCCCTGCGGCGTGCCGTGGTACGCCACGTAGCGCGAGATCACCTTGTGCTTCGTGGGGCGGCCCTGCAGCTTCCAGTAGTACTTCGCCAGCTTGAACGCGGTCTCGACCGCCTCGCCGCCGCCGGTGGAGAAGAAGACGCGGTTGAGGTCGCCGGGAGCGTACGAGGCGAGCCGGTCCGCCAGCTCGATGGCGTTCGGATGCGCGTACGACCAGATGGGGAAGAAGGCGAGTTCCGCGGCCTGCTTCGCCGCGACATCCGCGAGCCGCTGCCGGCCGTGCCCGGCGTTGACCACGAACAGGCCGCTCAGCCCGTCGAAGTACTTCGTGCCCTGCGAATCCCAGATGTGGTGGCCGTCACCCTTGACGATGATCGGAACGCCGGCGCCGTCCTCCATGACGGACTGCCGGGCGAAATGCATCCAGAGGTGGTCCTTGGCCTTCTGCTGAAGGTCTGCTTCGTCGTACGTGGTCATGATTTACCGTGTTCCCCAGTTGTAGAACTGTTTTTGGAGCTTGAGATAGACGAATGTCTCGGTGCTGCGCACCCCCGGGATTCCCCGGATCTCCTTGTTGAGCAGGTCGATGAGGTCTTCGTCGTTCTCGCAGATCACCTCGGCCAGGATGTCGAAGCTGCCGGCGGTGAGCACGACGTAGTCGACCTCGCGGAGCTTCGCGAGCGCCTCGGCGACCTCCGTGGTGTCACCGGTGACGGTGATGCCCACCATCGCCTGGCGATAGAAGCCGAGCTGCATCGGGTCGGTCACGGCGACCACCTGCATGACACCGGAGTCGGTGAGCTTCTGCACCCGCTGTCGCACGGCCGCTTCGCTGAGCCCCACGGCCTTGCCGACTTCCGCGTACGAGCGCCGGCCGTCCGCCTGCAACTGTTCGATGATCGCCTTGGAGACGTCATCCAGCTGGAGGGGCTTCCGAGTCGGGCTCATAGCGTGATTCTCCCAGCGTTGGACGGCCGTGACAAGGGATTCCGCACTCTGGGGGCCGTTTCACAACGGATTCGGTAGTCCTGTCAGGATCCCCCCGTCCCTGTGGATAGCCCCGAACGGGGACGACCGTTCGAGGCGGCGGAGGCGGACAATGGAGGCATGGAGCCCGAGTCCGACGACGACACCGTGCTGCGCCCGCAGCACGTCGTCCCGAGCGAGCCCTCCGACCTCGACGCCGACACGGTCATCAGGGGTCGCCTGCCATTCGCCGACGTGCCGGAGGAGGCGCTGGCTGCGCTGCGCCGACCAGAACTGCACGCCTCTGAACAGCACAATCCGGTCGACGTGCCCACCCAGCCGTTCTCCATGGACCAGCTCTCCACCGTTCCGCACGACTACGGCTTCAGTGTCAACGCCAGCGCGCCGATCCGGCTGGATGCCCCGGCCTTCATCGGCCGCCGGCCCAGCCTGCCCCGGGTGGTCATTGGCCGGCCCCCCCGCCTGGTGCGTGTGCCCTCCCCGCTGCGCGAGGTGTCGAGCACCCACGTCGAGTTGCGCCAGCAGGGCGCCCTGGTGATCGTCACCGATCTCAAGTCGACCAATGGCACCGTCGTCGTCGCTCCCGGGCGGGACCCGGTCAAGCTCCGCGGCGGGGAGTCGATCGTCGCCGTTCCGGGCACCGTGGTCGACATCGGCGACGGCAACATCGTCGAGATCCTCCCGCTCGCCGGCTCACCCGCGGGAGGCGCGTCATGACCGAGCTCGGGCGCAATGCCGGCGAGCGCGTGCTGTCGCTGCCGGGCCGCGCCGGCGTCGGCCTCGTGCTGGCCTGGGGTGCGGCAACCGACATCGGTCGCCGGCGGCCGCACAATGAGGACAGCTACGTGGCAGAGTCGCCGATGTTCGCCATCGCCGACGGCATGGGTGGCCACGCGGCCGGGGAGGTCGCCAGTGCCGCCGTGGTGGCCCGGCTCGCCGAGGCGGTCTTCGCCGACTTCACCGACGGCGACGCGATCGATCGCGCACTGAGCCTGGCGACGGAGGACATCGGCCTCGCGGCCGACGAGCAGTCGCTCGGCGTCGGTACGACGGTCACCGGGGCCGCCCTCACCATCGTGGAGGGTGACCCGTACTGGACCGTCTTCAACGTGGGCGACTCGAGGGTGTATACGTTCGAGCAGAACGAGCTGGTGCAGGTGACCACCGATCATTCCGTCGTTCAGGAACTGGTGGCGGCCGGCCTGATCCGTCGTGAGGATGCCGAGTCGCATCCGGAGAGCAACGTCATCACCAGGGCGGTCGGCTTCAACGCCGAGCCGCGCACCGACTTCTGGTCGGTGCCGGCCCGCAAGGGGTTGCGGCTGCTGCTCTGCTCCGACGGTCTGACGCGGGAGGTGGACGACGACCACATCCGCCTGCTGCTCGCCGCCGGTCTCAGCCCGCTCGCCACCGCGGAGGCGCTGGTCGACGCCGCCCTCGCCGGTGGTGGCCGCGACAACGTCAGCACGATCGTGGTCGACGTGCTGGAGAGCACCGGACTGCCCGACATCGAGGACACCGCACCGCGTCCGCTGCCGCCGCACTGGCCGAAGAAAGGCTGATCACAGCCGACCCACAGTTCGAACGACACGTTCATGTGCCCCGTGAGGGGCATGCCTACAATGGGAGACCGGTCTCAGGGGAAGGAGCGAGATGGCTCGACGTCTGCCGTCCCAGCCTCCCGTGCTGCCCGGTTTCACCCACGTGCACGTTCTCGGTTCCGGCGGTTTCGCCGACGTCTTCCTGTATGAGCAGAATATGCCAAGGCGGCAGGTCGCCGTCAAGGTGATGCTGAGCGAGATGGTCAACGACCAGGTGCGCCAGATGTTCCAGGCCGAGGCGAATCTCATGGCCCAGCTCAGCGCCCACCCCTCCATCCTCACCGTCTACCAGGCCAGCGTCTCCGCCGACGGCCGCCCCTACCTCGTGATGGAGCTCTGCTCGTCCGTGCTCAGCGAGCGCTACCGGCGCGAACGGGTGCCGGTGCCGGAGGTGCTGCGCATCGCGGTGAAGATCGGCAGCGCCATCGAGACCGCGCACCGCGCCGGGGTGCTGCACCGGGACATCAAGCCGTCCAACATCCTGCTCACCGCCTACGGACATCCCGTGCTCTCCGACTTCGGCATCGCGTCGACCCTGAGTGAATCGCAGAACGCGGAGTCGGTCGGCATGTCCATCCCGTGGTCGGCGCCCGAGGTGCTGATGGATGAGACCCCCGGCAGCATCGAGTCGGAGGTCTGGTCGTTCGCGGCCACGGTGTATTCGCTCCTGGCCGGGCGCTCGCCGTTCGAGATCCCGGGCGAGTCGAACAAGTCGGCCGACCTCATCTCCCGCATCAACCGGGCGAAGGTGCAGCCCATCGGCCGCTCCGACGTGCCACAGAGCCTCGAGCGCATCCTGCAGAAGGCGATGTCGCGCCGGCCCGACCAGCGGCCGGCGAGCGTGCTCGAGCTGGTGCGCGAACTGCAGGCGGTGGAGACGGAGCTCGGTGTTCCGCAGACTCCGATCGAGGTGGCGATGGACGACTGGGCGCTCGCGACCGTGTCGGATCTCGAGGACCGCACCCGCATCCGCGGCGCCGGCGGTGCCGTCAGCCAGCGGCCCAACCGCCGCCGCCGCCGTTCAGCAGCCAGCTACACCGGGGTCGGCACCATTCTCAAGCAGACCGCCGGGGCCAATCCCGGGAGCAGCAGCTCGGCTCCGCGGCAGAGTCGCGGCATGCAGGCGCTGGCCTGGAGCCTCGTCGCCGCCGCGGTGCTGGTGATCGCGCTCGGGGCGACGGCGACCATCGTGCTGATCCGGGCGAACAGCGGCGACATCCCGAAGGTGACCGACATCGCGGCACGGTCGACCAGCAGCTCGGTCGAGTTCAGCTGGGACGACCCGGGCATCAAGTCGAGCGACACCTACCAGATCACGACGAACGACGGCCGGTCGAGCATCCAGCGCACCGCCAGCTATGTCGTCGACGCCACGCAGGGCCAGCAGGTCTGCATCACGGTGACCGTCAACCGCCAGGGCAAGATCGGTCCGCCGAGCAGTGAAAAATGCGTGGATTTCGGCCAGTGAGACGCGCCAGGAAGACAAGCACCGCCGTGAAGGCGCGACCGTGAAGCGCTGGCTCCTCGCGCACAAGTCGCTCGTCGTCGCCCTGACGAGCGGTTCGGTGATCGCGGCGCTGGTGATCACCGTGGCCGTCGTCTCCACCGGGTACGCGGCGCAGAAGGTCACCCTCGACGACGGCTCGGTGTGGGTGGCGAACGGCGCCTCCCAGGTGATCGGGCGGGCCAACCCGCAGGTGCTCGAGCTGAACACCGTGGTGGCCAGCGCCGGGGCGGAGCTCGATGTCGTGCAGCAGGGTTCGACCGTGCTGCTGTTCGATCGCAGCAACGCCAAGGTCGACATCGTGAACCCTGCGACCTCCGCGATCCTCGACAGCGTTCCGCTCCCGCCGGCCGCTCCCGAGCTGTACATCGCCGGCAGCAACGTCGTGATCGGCTCGGCCAGCACGGGCCAGTACTGGATCGTCGCGCTGGCCGACCTCGCCCAGTTCGACGCGCAGTCGGCGCCGACGCTGAGCCTCGGCGCCGACACGGTGGCGAGTGTCACCCCCGACGGCATGCTGTTCGTGTATTCCGCCTCGGCCCGAGAGGTGTACCGCATCGACGCCGCGCATTCGGATGTCGTGGCCGAGACCTCCTCCGCCCGCTTCTCGTCGTCGAAAACCGGCATCTCGATCAGCTCGGTGGGCGGCCAGTGGGTGCTGCTCGACCAGGCCGCGCGCATGATGGAGACCGCATCCGGCACGATCTCGCTCAGCGGCCGAGTGCCGGCGAACGGCGTGCCCGTGCTGCAGCAGCCCACCACCGGCGGGTCGAGCGTGCTCGTCGGCTACTCGGGCGGCCTTCTCGACGTGCCGCTCGGCGGCGGGACGATCAGCCGGCTGGAGTCCGGCCACTCCGGCACCGCGATCCCGCCGATCGTCGTCGGCGACTGCAGCTACGCCGCCTGGACGGACGGGACGGCGTGGCGCCACTGCACCGGCAGCGCCTCGGTGTCGCTCACCCTCGACTCGCTCCCGTCGCTGGCGACGCGCATGACCTTCGTCTCGAACGGCGACACGGTCGTGCTCAACGACCCGCGCGGCGGCGGCACCTGGGCGGTGCAGCAGTCCGGCGAGTACATCGACAACTGGTCCGACCTGATCTCGGTGCGCAAGGACCAGCAGCAGGTGGAGGACAACAGCGAGGACACCCCGCCGCAGTACGAGAAGACGCAGCTGCCGCCGGTGGCGGTGAACGACTCGTTCGGCGCGAGGCCATCGCGCACCAGCGTGCTGCCGGTGCTGCTCAACGACTACGACGCGAACGGCGACGTGATCGTGGTGTCGTCGTTCACCCCGATCGACGCGGCCGTCGGCCACCTGGACATCATCAACAACGGGCAACAGCTGCAGCTCACGCTGGCGTCGTCGGCGAGCGGCAGCCTGAGTTTCGGCTACACGATCACGGACGGCCGCGGCGGCACGGCCAGCGCCACGGTGACGGTCGCCGTGCGCCTGCCGAACGAGAACTCGCCGCCGGTGCAGGTGCGCCCGACGAAGACGCTCGTCGCGCAGGGCGGGCGCGTCACCACGTCGGTGCTGGGGGACTGGGTGGACCCGGACGGCGACGCCTTCTACCTGGCCGGGGCATCCACCGCCGCTCCCGACACGGTGAGCTATAAGCCGGAGGGCAGTGTGGTCTTCTCGGAGGGCGGAGCGTCGAGCTCCCTCCGTGGCGTCACCCTGGTGGTCTCGGATGGGCGCGCCGAGGGAACCGGCAGCCTCAACGTCACGGTCAAGCCGGCCGGCCAGGTGCCGATCATCGCCGACCCCTTCGAGGTGCAGGCCTACGCGGGCCAGGAGGTGACGGTCTCGCCGCTCGATCACGTGCGGGGCGGAACGGGAACGCTGCGGCTCGCGAGCGTGCCGGCCAAGTCGGGGGTGGACATCACCGCGAGCCTGGAGGCCGGAACCTTCACCTTCACCAGCACCGAGACGGGAACGCACTACCTCGACTACGTGGTGAACGACGGCAGCGAGACCGCGAACGGCGAGGTGAGGGTGGATGTCGCAGCGCCCCCCGACGCGAACACCAAGCCGATCACCATCCCGAAGACGATCTTCGTGCACACCCTCAGCAGCCAGAGCGTCGACGTGGCATCCACCGACATCGACCCGGCCGGCGGCGTGCTCCTCGTCACCGGGGTGTTCAATGTCGCCGCGAACTCCGGGGTGCGCGCGGAGGTGCTCGACGACCGCACGGTGCGGGTCACGCTGACCGCGCCACTGGACAACGGCCCGGTCACCTTCAACTACCACATCACCAACGGCCTCGCCGAGGCGGACGGGGTGATCACCGTCGTGCAGATCCCGCCGCCGGCGCACCTGCAGCCGCCGATCGCGAACGACGACTCGGTGACGGTGCGCCCCGGCGACGCCATCGACATCCCGGTGCTCGCGAACGACGTGCAGCCGGACGGCGAGGGGCTCACCCTCGACCCGCTGCTCTCCACCGGGCTGAAGAGCGATTCCGGGCTGCTGTTCGCATCCGGCGACAAGCTCCGCTACCTCGCCCCGCAGAAGACCGGCGACTTCAGCGCCGTGTACCAGGTCTCGGGGCCCGACGGCCAGGTCGCCCAGGCGCAGGTGAAGATCGCGGTGCGGGAGGCGAACGACGCCACCAACAATCCGCCGGTGCCGCAGACGGTCACCGCCCGGGTGCTGGCGGGTGCGACGGTGCGCATCCCGATCCCGCTGACCAGCATCGACCCGGACGGCGACTCGGTGCAGCTGCTCGGCCAGGAGACCGCGCCGCTGAAGGGGTCGGTCACGAACGTCGGTCCCGGCTACCTCGACTACCAGGCCGGTGACTACTCGGCGGGAACGGACGGCTTCACCTACACGGTCGTCGACGCGCTGGGAGCCCGGGCGACCGGCATCGTGAGGGTCGGTATCGCGCCGAAGCTCGACGGCGCGCGCAACCCGGTCGCGGTCGAGGACGACGTCACGATGCGCCCCGGCGCGACCGTCTCGGTGCAGGTGCTCGCGAACGACTCCGACCCCGACGGCGGCAGGCTGAAGGTGGTGAAGGTCGAGCCGAACAGCAAGGACATCAAGGCGGTCATCTCGGGCGACATCGTCAAGGTGACCCCGCCGAAGACCCCCGGCCGGTACGGACTCGTCTACACGATCGAGAACACGTTCGGCGGTCGCAGCTCCGCCTTCATCTCGGTGGATGTCGATCCCAACGCTCCGCGCGCGTACCCGCAGGTGAACGACACGGTGCTCACGCTGACGGATGTGCTCGGCCAGACCCAGATCAACGTCAACGTGCTGCGCAACGTCTTCTTCGCCGACGGGCCGGTGAGCGGTCTGAAGGTGACGCTGCTGCCCGGCTACGCGCAGAGCGCCACCGTGACGGCGAGCAAGCGCATCGCGGTGCGTGTCGAGGCGAAGAGCCAGATCATCCCGTTCGCCGTCGCGAACCCCGACGACCCGAAGATCGTGTCGTACGCCTTCGTCTGGGTGCCCGGCCTCAACGACGCACTGCCCCAGCTGAACCGCAAGGCTCCGCCGCTGACCGTCGCGAGCGAGTCCGAGCTGCGCATCGACCTCGACCAGTACGTGCTCGCGATCGGCGGCAAGAGCGTGCACCTCACCGACACGACCAAGGTGCAGGCCACGCACTCGAACGGCGACGCGCTGGTGGTGAACGACCACACCCTCAAGTTCACCTCGGCCGACAAGTATTTCGGGCCGGCATCCATTTCGTTCGAGGTCACCGACGGAACGTCGGCCAGTGATCCGAACGGTCACGTCGCGACCCTCGTGCTGCCGATCAAGGTGACGCCGCGGCAGAACCAGCCGCCCGCCTTCGTCGGCGGCCAGATCGACTTCGAGCCGGGCGCGTCCCGAACCATCGACCTGACCAGGCTCACCAACTACCCGTACCCGAAGGACATCGGGGAACTCTCCTACACCGTGCTCAACCCCCTGCCGACCGGCTTCAGCTACACGCTCACCGGCCAGACGCTGGTTCTCCAGGCGAATCCGGACGCGCAGAAGAACAGCTCGACGTCGATCCAGCTCTCCGTCGCCGACGCCCTCGCCACGGGACTGGCCGGGCGCATCCAGCTCGATGTCGTGGCGTCGAGCCGTCCCCTCGCCAGCCCGGCCCCGGATACCGTGGCCGTGCAGCGCGGCCAGACCGCGAGCGTCGACGTGCTCGCCAACGACCAGGCGACCAACCCGTTCCCCGACAAGCCCCTCACTGTGATCGCGATTCGCGGGCTGGGTGGCGCCTCGCTGCCGGCCGGCGTCTCCGTGACGCCGAGCGTCGACAACTCCCACCTCACCGTGACCGTCGACCCTTCGGCGGTGCCCGGCAACACCAGCCTGCAGTACGAGGTGGCCGACGCGACGAACGACCCGGACCGCTACGTCTGGGGCACGGTCACGATCTCGGTGCAGGACAAGCCCGACCCGGTGTCCGCGGTGACGGTCACCGGTTTCGGCGACCGGTCGCTGGCCCTGCACTGGACGCCGGGCTCTGACAACAACTCGCCGATCACCGGCTACAGCGTGCTGATGTACGACTCCAGCCTGACCACCCTCCTGTCGACGACCAGCTGTGCCGCCGCCGTCTGTTCGATCACCACCCCGGGAAACGGGCCGGGCAATGCGGTCCGCGTCCGGGTCGTCGCCACCAACGCGCTCGGTTCGTCGACGGGAGTGGGATTCGGGAGCGGGAACACGGCATGGTCCGACGTGATCCCCGATGCGCCGACCGGCGCCTCGGCGGCTCCGCTCGATGGCGGCCTTCGCATCACCTGGAACGCCGTGCCCGATCCGCCCGGCGGAAGTCCGGTCGACACCTACTACGTGTCTGCCGGCGGTCTCAGCACGCAGGTCGGCGCCTCGAGCTGCAGCTCCACCTGTTCGGTCGACATCACCGGTCTGTCGAACGGGCAGAACGTCGGTGTACAGATCAGCGCGCACAACGGGGCGTTGCAGTCGGTCGCGGCCTGGAATGCCGAGGCGACGACCGGCACGCCGGCCGGTCCCCCGATCCAGGTCACCGCGCCGAGCGTGCAGGTCTCGAACACCTCCGTGACCGCCGACTGGGCCGGTGACTTCAGCGACAACGGGCGCGCCATCGACGGCTATGTCGCGCTCGAGTACCCGTCCACCGACGCCCAGCCGGCCTGCCCGTCATCGGGCTTCACCGCGGATACGTCGGCGACCTTCGGCGGCCTGTCCAGCGACGCGTCGTACGAGGTGATCGTCTATGCGCGGAACAGCCAGGGATGCAGTGCGAGCACCCCGGTGCAGGCGAGCACGCCACCCGGCGTGATCGACGCGGCGACCTTCAGCGTGCCGTCCGGCCAGAGCGTCACCTGGAACGCCGCGCTCACCGGTGCCTCCGCGGGAGGCAGCGCTCTCGGCGGCGACTACAGCTTCTTCTACACCCTGTCCTCCGACGGAGTGGAGCGCGGCCCCGTCTCCCTCGGAGCCCTGCTCGCCGGAGACGGAACCCAGTTCGGGCAGGACGGTCTCTCGGTCAGGCTGCGCGCCTGTCACAACACGGCCTGCCAGTCCAGCGATTCGGCACCCATCCCGCTGGGCGCGACGCCGGTGAACCCGCAGGTCACCGGGGTGCAGTTCACTCCGAACTCGGACCCGGTCCCGCTCAACGCCGGAACCTTCAGCTGGCTCAGCTGGCCAGCCGGCCCGGGCTACAGCGCCATCCAGTACAGCTGCGACGGCGGCGGCAGTTTCAGCACCGCCGACACCAGCGTGCCCGGCGGATCGTGCACGGCCCCACTGCTGCAGACCCCGAAGCTCGTGATCCGGGTGACCGCGAACGGGGGGACGACCTATGACGATACATACGACCAGAATGGCTCAGTGCAGTAACGCGCACGGAGCGATAGTGCTGACGAACGAGGAGAAGACCCGATGACGATGACCCAGGAGCAGGCCACGTGGTTCTCCGACATCTTCAATCGCCTGGTGGCGAACGTCGACCAGGTGCTGCTCGGCAAGACCTTCGTCATCCGGCTGTCGTTCACGGCGCTGCTGAGCGAGGGCCACCTGCTGCTCGAGGACTTCCCCGGCACCGGCAAGACCTCGCTGGCGCGCGCGATGGCGCAGAGCGTGAAAGGCACGACCAACCGCATCCAGTTCACCCCCGACCTGCTGCCCGGTGACATCACCGGCGTCAGCATCTACGACCAGGGCGCGGGCGTCTTCGAGTTCCACAGCGGCCCGGTGTTCGCGAACATCGTTCTCGCCGACGAGATCAACCGGGCCAGCCCGAAGACGCAGGCGGCGCTCCTCGAGGTGATGGAGGAGGGAACGGTGACGGTCGACGGTGTCACCCACCCGGTCGCCTCCCCGTTCATGGTGATCGCCACCCAGAACCCGATCGAGCAGGCCGGCACCTACCGGCTGCCGGAGGCGCAGCTCGACCGCTTCATCATGAAGTCGTCGATCGGCTACCCCGACCACGCGTCGACGGTCCGCATCCTGGAGGGTGCGGGCACCAAGGCGCACGAGACCATCGTGCCCGCCATCGCCAGCGACGAGGTCATCATCGAGATGGGCAGGCTCGCCCGCACCGTGCACGTCGACCCGTCGATCAACGACTACGTCTCGCGCCTGATCGAGGCGACCAGGACGGCGACCGAGGTGCGCCTCGGCGCGAGTGTGCGCGGCGCCCTCGCCCTCATCCGCACGGCGAAGACCCTCGCCGCGGCCAATGGACGGCACTACGTCGTGCCGGACGACGTGAAGGTGCTGGCCGAACCGGTGCTCGCGCACCGCCTCGTGCTCGACCCGGAGGCCGAGTTCGACGGTGTGACGCCGTCGAGCATCATGAGCCAGCTGCTCATCGAGACCCCGCCGCCGAGCGAGCGGCAAGCGGTGTGACCAACCGCGAGACGTCCGGGTCGAGGTCGTCCTCACGCACCAGGACGGCCACCTCGTCGCGCTTCGACCTGGGGTCGACGGCGACCACCGAGGGCATCACGAATGCCAGGACCCGCATCGTCGGCAACAGGACGGGCGTGCTGGCGGATGCGATCATCTCCATCGTGCGTGCCGCCCGGTCGGTGGGCGGAGCGGTTCGCACCTGGCTGGGCCGGATCTCGGCCGTCGTCACCCCGCTCGGCTGGGTGATGCTCGTGGTGGTGCCGCTGGCCTTCGCCTTCGGCTACGGGTTCGACTGGCTGGAACTGGTCGTCGTCGCGTGGACCGGCACCGTGCTCATCGTCATCGCCGGGGTCTACCTGATCGGGCGCAGTTCCTACGAGGTCGCGCTCAGCGTTCCGCACAGCCGTGTGGTGGTGGGGGAGCGGGCGACCGGCCAGATCGTGGTGCAGAACCCGACCAGGCGGCGCTTCCTCGGGGTGAAGGCAGAGATCCCGGTCGGCCAGGGACTCGCCGAGATCGCTCTGCCGAGCCTCGCCGGGGGAGCGGCCTTCCGGCACGAGTTCGTGGTGCCCACGCTGCGGAGGGGGGTGCTCCGGGTGGGTCCGGTGCGAACGGTCCGTGCCGACCCGGTGGGACTCGTGCGCCGCGAACTGGTCTGGACCGACTCCGCCGAGTTGTTCATCCACCCGCGCACCATCGGCATCCCGTCGACCAGCACGGGATTCATCCGGGACCTGGAGGGCAACCCGACCCGGGACCTCTCGAACAGCGATGTGTCGTTCCACGCCCTGCGCGAGTACACCCCGGGCGACGAGCGCCGCTACATCCACTGGAAGAGCACCGCCAAGACCGGAACCTACATGGTCCGCCAGTTCGAGGAGACGCGACGCAGCCACCTCGTCATCGCGCTCAGCCTCTCCACCGCCGACTACTCCACCGACGAGGAGTTCGAGATGGCGGTGAGCGTGGCCGGGTCGCTGGGCGCCCGGGCCATCCGCGACGCCCGCACCGTCTCGGTGGTCGTCAGCGAGCGCACCCCCGAGTTCGCGAAGCAGAAGGTGCTCGCCGTGCAGCACCTCAACACGCTCACCCGCACCCGCCTGCTCGACGACCTCGCGATCGTCGAGCACAGCGCGTCCGCGATCGGCATCCGGGACGTCGCCCGCGTGACGGCGGACGAGATCACCGGCATCTCGGTGGCCTTCCTGGTCTGCGGTTCGCTCACCACCCCGACCGACCTCCGCGCCGCGTCGACCAAGTTCCCGGCCGGGGTCGAGGTGGTCGCCGTCGTCTGCGACCCCGAGACGGTCCCGGGCCTGCGCCGGGTGTCGGGCCTGAGCGTGCTCACGATCGGCTACCTCGAAGACCTGCAGAAGTCACTTGCGCGATCGGCGGCGGTATGAGACCGCGCCGGCCGCTCACCGTCGGGTTCGTCGCGACCAACACCGCGCTCATGTGGCTGTCCACCGCGATCGCGGCGACCGCACTGTGGTCGATCTACCGCAGCATCCAGCTGGTGATCCTGGTCGCCGTCGCGACCATCGCCGGGTCGGCCATCGCCATCCTGGGGGCGCGGTTCCGCTGGTCGGCGCTGGTCACGCTCGCAGTCACCATCGTCACCTACTTAGGGCTCGGCGTGCCGCTCGCCATCCCGGGTCGCGCACAGTTCACCGTGCTGCCCACCGGGCAGGGGATGCTCGACCTGCTCAGCGGCACGGCCCTCGGCTGGAAACAGCTGCTCACCATCACCCTGCCGGTCGGTAGTTACCAGGCTCTCCTCGTTCCCGCGCTCGTCCTGGTGCTGGGAACCGTCACCGCCGGTCTCACCATCACCCTGCGCGCGCGCTGGGGCGAGGTGGGCGTGTTCGCTCCCGCCGTGCTGTTCATCATCGCGATCCTGTTCGGGCCGGAGTCCGCCACCTTCCCCGTTCCGACCTCGCTCGGACTCCTCGCCGCGCTGCTGCTGTGGCTGGTGTGGTGGCGCTGGTTCCGCCGGCGCGAAGCGATCAGGCGGCTGTCGTCGCAGGCGCTCGATGAGAACGGTCGGCCGCTGGAGACCGCGCCCGACAACGCCTTCGTCGGGTTCCGCACCCTGCTCGGCGCGGCCGTCATCATGGCGATCGCCGGCGGCACGGCCGTCGTGGTGAGCACGGCGCTGCCGCCGACGGGCCAGCGCACCGTGCTGCGCACCACCATCCAGCAGCCCTTCGACCCGCGCGACTACGCGAGCCCGCTGAGCGGGTTCCGGCACTACGAGGAGCCGGCGACGGCGAACGACACCGTGCTGTCGGTGACGGGCCTGCCGCCGGGCGGCCGCATCCGGATCGCCACCATGGACACCTACGACGGCATCGTCTACTCGGTCGGCAGTGATGCGATCTCGAGCGAATCGGGGTCGTTCACCCGGGTTCCGTACACCTTCGACCAGTCGGCGGTGAAGGGCAAGCGCGTCTCGCTCGGGGTGACCGTCGGCAACTACAGCGGGGTCTGGGTGCCGACGATCGGCAAGTTCGAGAGCATCCAGTTCACCGGCGGGGACGGCACCGGCCTTCGTGACGAGTTCTACTACAACGACACGAGCGGCACCGCCGCGGTGCTCACGCCGCTGGCGTCCGGCGACCACTACACGATCGACGCCGTACAGCCGACACAGCCCTCGACCAACCAGCTCGCCTCGCTGAAACCGGGTACCGCCATCGTTCCGCCGATCGGCGTGCTGCCTGCGCAGCTCGCGTCGACCCTCGACGACTGGACCAAGGGCACCACCGGCGCGGGCAGGCAGCTGGTGGCGATGCTGGCCGCGATGAAGAAGAACGGCTACGTCAGCCACGGTGTCTCCTCCACCGAGCCGGCCAGCCGTTCCGGGCACGCGGCCGACCGGATCACCCAGTTGCTCACCGACCAGCGCATGATCGGCGACCAGGAGCAGTACGCGGTCACCGCCGCCCTCATGGCCCGCCAGCTCGGGTTCCCCGCCCGGGTCGTGTTCGGCTTCGCGCCGACGAACATCGATCCCTCGGGTACGACCAGGATCACCGGCGACGAGGCGTCCGCGTGGATCGAGGTGAACACCGCCGAATACGGCTGGGTGACGATCGACCCGACCCCGCCGATCCGGACCATTCCGGAGGAGCAGCCCCAGGTGCCCACGAAGATCGTGCGCCCGCAGACTCCGGTCATTCCGCCGGTGACCGCGCCGGATACGAACAGCCTGCAGTCGCCACCGGATAGCAAGCAGGACCAGCCGACGACGCTGCCGGTGTGGCTGGCGATCCTGCTCGCGGCGCTCCAGGTGCTCGGCTGGGTGGCGCTCGGGGTCGCCGTCCTGCTGTCGCCGTTCCTCGCCATCATCATCGCCAAGCTGCGCCGCCGCCGGCTGCGATCGCGCGCGCCAACTCCGATCGAGCGGATCGGCGGCGGCTGGGACGAGTACGAGGACGCGGCGGTCGACCACGGCTTCGACCCGCCGACGGCGGCGACACGCACCGAGGTGGCCGCCTCGATCGGCGGCATGCGGTCACTCGTGCTCGCGTCCATCGCCGACCGCGCCATCTTCGCGCCGGGTGAGCCCGACGAGGAGGAGGCCGACAACGTGTGGCACTCTGTCGGCGAGCTGGTGGCCGCGCTCGACGAGGGCAGCACGCGCTGGGAGCGGATCCGGGCGGCGGTCTCGTTGCGTTCACTCGGTGGTTATAGTGTCAGGAAGCTCTTCAAGCGGTGAGGAACGCACGGTGATTTGCACATATTGCGGGACGGAGTTGCCCGCCGGAGCGCTGTTCTGCGGCGAATGCGGACGCGCGGTGACGCCTGCCGCGAAGCGGGTGCCGCGCACCCAGGTGCCCACCGTGGTGCCGACGACGCGCCAGGAGCAGCCGGTCATGTCGGGTTCCGACGCATCCGTGAACTCCGACTCCGGCCCATCGGGCAACTGGCACTGGGGCGACTCGAGCGCGCTCGTCTGCGAGAATTGCGGAGCCACCCTGTCGCCGGACGAGATCTTCTGCGGGGAGTGCGGCGCCGTGTCGAAGACCGCCGCCCGCGGCTTCGGCCAGCCTCGCGACACCGCCATCATCCAGCCGGTCGACCTCGCCGACCTCCCGCCGCTGCCGCAGCAGCAGCGGGAGATCCTGCCGGAGCCGATGCTGCAGGATCCGGTGCTGCCGGATCCGGTGCTGCCGCCGGTCGTGCAGCAGCAGCCCGCGGTGCCGCAGGCGATGGCCTCAGATCCGGTGCTCCGCCAGCCGACTCCTCCGGCCGAGGAGCTGGGGGACCTCGAGAAGACCAGGATCATCACCCCCGGTCGTCGCGGTGAGCGTTTCGTACTCCAGTTCAGCACCGGCGAGAGTTCAACGGTCTACGGCTCCGGCCTGGTCGGCCGCAACCCGGTTCCGGAGCCGGGGGAGTACTTCGACCAGGTGGTGCCGGTGATCGACCCGAGCCGCTCCGTCTCGAAGACGCACCTCGAATTCGGGCAGGAGTCCGGAGCGTTCTGGGTCATGGACCGCTATTCGGGCAACGGCACGATCCTTCGCGAGCCGGACGCACCGGCGATCCGCTGCCAGCCCGAACGGCGCTACCGCATCGCCCGCGGCACGCGCGTGGAGATCGGCGAGCAGTTCTTCATCGTCAGCTAGTCCCGCACGGTCGTTCGCCGGTCGACCTCTCCACGGTTGCCCGTGGTACCGGGGAGTGCTGCCCGCACTCGTGATGGGATGGCGGGATGCCGTATCCCCGACACGTGATGCTGCCCCGCCCGCCCGAGGTGCCGCCGCGGCATCCGTTCCCGGTGCTCACCAGCATCGCTCCTGTCGCCGGCTCGGTGGTGATCTGGGCGATCACCTCGTCGCCGTTCGCGCTGGTGTTCGCGGCACTCGGTCCGGTCGTCGCGATCGCGACCATGGCGGACTCGCGCTGGCAGGCGCGCCGCGGACTGCGCAGGGACCGCGCCCGGTTCGCCGCAGAACTGGAGGGCGCGCGCCGGACGATCGCCGAGGCGCACTCGGGCGAGGCCGCCGAGCGCTCCGCTCGCACCCCCTCCGCCCTGGCGGCGCTCTCGGCCCCCGTTCATGACCCGGAGCGCTGGCGGGCAAGCCTCGCGGCCGAGTTGCCGGTGAGCCTCGGGATCGGTCCGGTAGGCAGCGAGCTGCGGGTCGACGGCGCGCGGGCCGACGTTCTCGCCGAGCTGGCGGCCTCGGCCGCCAGTGTCACGGCGCCGGTCGTCGTCGACGCACGACTCGGCATCGGGATCGTGGGCGCGCCGGTCCCCGCACGAGCGATCGCCCGCGGAATCGCCCTGCAGGTGGCGGCCCGACTCCCCCCGGAGAGCGCCGGCTGTGCGGGGGAGCGCGCGGAGGCGGAGTGGCTCGCCGCCCTGCCGCACCCGACGAACAGCTCCGCTGCCGGGTCGATCGCCTGGTCGGACGAGCACGGCAGGGTGCTCATCGCCCACTCGGAGACCGCCGCCGGCCTCCCGCACGAATGCCGCGTCGTGGTTGTCGTCGGGGGAGACGGAGAGAGCCGTGTCGCCTCCCATCCGGACCCGGCGCTGTGCGTCGGCCTGGAACCGGAGCGGGTGTCGCTGGCCCAGGCCGTGGAGGTGGCGACTCGGCTCGCCCTCGGCGCGGACGGCCGGGCGACCGCCGGCGGCCGGCTGCCGGACTCGGTCGAGTGGTCGGCGCTCCACCACGGCGCCACGGGCATCCTGGGGGCGACCTTCCTGGTCGGCCCGGGCGGTCCGCTGGCACTCGACCTCGTCGCCCAGGGCCCGCACGCGGTCGTCGCGGGCACGACCGGCAGCGGCAAGAGCGAGCTGCTGGTCAGCTGGCTCCTCGCGATGGCCGCCGCGCACGGTCCGCACGAGGTCACCTACCTCCTCGTCGACTTCAAGGGCGGCGCGTCGTTCGGTCCCGTCGCGCGGCTGCCGCACGTGGTCGGCCTGGTCACCGATCTCGACGAGCGGACCGCACACCGCGCACTGGTCAGCCTGCGCGCCGAGGTGCTGCTGCGTGAGCGTACGCTCGCGGCGGCCGGGGCGCGCTCGATCGACGAGCTGGCGGAACACCAGCGGATGCCGCGGCTGCTGATCGTCGTCGACGAGTTCGCGGCGCTCGTCTCGGGGTTCGACGAACTCCATGGTCTGTTCGCGGACCTCGCGGCACGCGGACGCTCGCTCGGCGTGCACCTGGTGCTCAGCACGCAACGACCGGCGGGTGTCGTGCGTGACTCCGTGCTGGCGAACGTGCCGCTGCGCGTATCCCTGCGGGTGCACAATCGCGCGGACAGTGTCGCCCTGCTCGGCACCGACGCCGCGGCCCTGCTTCCGGCCGATCCCGCGGGTCGTGCGGTGGTCGTGCTGCCGGGCGACGAGCAGGTCGTCGTGCAGGTCGCGCTCGCCGACGGCCGGGACGCGGCGGGGGTCGCCGCCCGGTGGTCGTCATCGTCACCGCCACGCCGCCCGTGGTGCGACGACCTGCCGGAGTCCCTCCCGATAGGGACGCTGCCGATAGAGACGCTGCCGGTAGAGACGCTGGCGATCGATCGGCTCGCCAGCACCGAGGGACGCCCGTTCGGGCTGCTCGACCTTCCCGCGGAGCAGCGGCAGGCCACCGCGAGCTGGAATCCCGCCACCGACGGCAACCTCCTGGTGCTCGGCATGGCGGGGTCCGGAAAGACCGCGGCGCTGGCGGCGCTGGCACACTCCGGCGGCGCGGAGCCGGTACCGTCCGCGCTGGAGCCCGCCTGGGACCGGGTCGTCCAGGCCATCGAAGGTATCCGCGCCGGCCCGGCCGTGCCGGTGACCCTGCTGTTCGACGACCTCGACGCGCTGCTGCCGCGCTTCGGCGACGACCACCAGCAGGCCTTCGTCGAACTCCTCGTCGAGCTGCTGCGCACGGGAGCTGCGACCGGAGTCCACGTCGCCGTGACCGCGCGGCGGCTGACCGCGCCCCTGCAGCAGGTGGCGCAGCTCTGCGACGCCCGCCTGGTTCTCCGGCAGCAGAGCCGGCAGGAGCACCTGCTCGCCGGGGGCGATCCCGGCCTGTTCTCCTCATCGGCGCCACCCGGCCGCGGCGAGTGGCGTGGTGCGGCCGTGCAGGTGGCGATCGCTCCCGCTGCGGCCGGCCTGCCCCACGAACCCGATCCGGCCTTCGATCCGGCGGCCTGGCCGTCGACGCTCGTCGTGACGCAGCGGCCGGCCGAATTCGTCGAGCGCTGGGGCGCGGCGGAACTGGCCGCGATCGAGATCCGGGAGTCCTCCGCGCCCCGGGTCCTGGTGGGGGATGCGGACTCGTGGCATGCGAACTGGACGCGCCTGGCCGGGTTGCGCCGCACCTCCGCGATGCTGTTCGACGGCTGCACGATCGCCGACTTCCGCGCGCTCAGCGGCACGAGGCGCCTGCCTCCGCCCATCGAGCGGCCGGGATCCCGCGGCTGGCTGCTCGAACCGGGCGGCGCGCTGCGCAGGGTGGCGTTGTAGGCGTCAGGCCAGCGCGGCCTCGAGGGAGGCGTGCGGCAGCGAGTGCGCGGTCGCGACCGGTGCACTCACGACGCCGCCGTCGTAGGTGTTGAGCCCGAGCGCGAGCGACGGGTCCGCACCGAGCGCGGCCTTCCAGCCGTTGTTGGCTATGGCGCGCACGTACGGCATGGTCGCGTTGGTGAGCGCGTAGGTGGACGTGTTGGGCACCGCGCCCGGCATGTTCGCCACGCAGTAGAACAGCGACCCGTGCACGGTGAAGGTGGGGTCGGCGTGCGTGGTCGGGTGCGTGTCGGCGAAGCAGCCGCCCTGGTCGACCGCGATGTCAACCAGCACGCTGCCCGGCTTCATCCGCGAGACCAGGTCGTTGCTCACCAGTTTGGGCGCCTTCGCGCCGGGCACCAGCACCGAGCCGACCACCATGTCCGCCGCCACGCACGCGCGGTCGATCTCGAATCCGTTCGACGCGATGGTGCGGACGCGGCCCGCGTAGATGGCGTCCAGTTCACGGAGCCGCTGGATGTTGGTGTCCAGCACCACGACATCCGCGCCGAGTCCGACGGCGATGGCGACGGCGCTCGTGCCCGCGACGCCGCCGCCGAGCACCACGATCTTCGCCGGGTAGGTGCCGGGCACGCCGGGGACCAGCAGGCCGGGTCCGCCGTTCGGCTTCAGCATGACGTTGGCGCCCACGATCGGCGCGAGGCGTCCGGCGACCTCGCTCATCGGGGCGAGCAGCGGCAGGGCGCGGGAGGGCAGCTGGACCGTCTCGTATGCGATCGCCGTCACCCTCTTCTCGACCAGCCGGGCCGTGAGTTCCGGCTCCGCCGCGAGGTGGAGGTAGGTGAAGAGCAGCAGTCCCTCGCGGAAATAGCCGTATTCGCTCTCGACCGGCTCCTTCACCTTGAGCAGCAGGTCGGCCGCCGCCCAGGTGGATGCCGCGTCGGGGGCGATGGCGGCGCCCGCGGCCGCGTACTCCTCATCGCTGATCGATGACCCGAGGCCGGCACCGGACTGCACCAGCACGTCGTGGCCGTGCGCGACCAGGTCGTGCACCCCCGCGGGGGTGATGGCCACCCGGAACTCGTTGTTCTTGACTTCTGCCGGGATCGCGACTCTCATGCGGCCAGCGTACTCGGAGCGATCAGGGAGTCCGGGCCGTCAGAGCGTGCGGAAGGCGTCCTCGATGACCCCGATCGCGTCGTGCAGCTGCGTGTCGCTGATCGCGAGCGATGGCAGGAACCGGATCACGTTGCTCCAGGTCCCGGCGTTCAGCAGCAGCACGCCGTGCTGCGCCGCGTAGGTCGTGATCGCCGTCACCGCCGCCGGGTTCGGATCCGTGGTGCCCGGCTGCACGAATTCGATGGCGAACATCGCGCCGATGCCACGCACGTCGCCGATCATGTCATAGCGCGACTGCAGGGAGCGCAGTTCGTGTTCCAGTACCGACCCCAGGTGGGCCGCCTCGGCCAGCAGCGACCGTCGCTCGATCTCACCGAAGACCGCGATCGCCGCGGCCGCCGCGACCGGGTTGCCGGCGAAGGTGCCGCCGAGCCCGCCGGGGTGCGAGGCGTCCATGATCTCGGCCCTGCCGGTGACGCCGGCGATGGGCAGGCCGCCGGCGATCCCCTTCGCGGTGAGCACGACATCCGGAACCAGTCCGAAGTGCTCGGAGGCGAAGTACTTTCCGGTGCGGGCCATGCCGCTCTGGATCTCGTCGGCGATGAACACGATGCCGTTGGCCGTACACCACTCCTGAAGCGCCGGCAGGTAGCCGGCGGCAGGCACCACGAATCCGCCCTCGCCCTGGATCGGTTCGACGACGAGGCAGGCGAGGCCGGATGCCCCGACCGACTTCTCCAGGTACGCGATGGTGCGCGCGGCCGCCTCGGCACCGCTGAGTCCGTCGCGGAACGGGTATGACCCGGGTGCGTGGTGCACCGAGCCGGCGAACGGCCCGAACCCCGCCTTGTACGGCATCGCCTTGAAGGTCATCGCCATCGTGAGGTTGGTGCGGCCGTGGTAGGCGTGCTCGAGCACCGCGACGCCCGCGCGCCCGCTGTGCTTGCGGGCGATCTTGACCGCATTCTCCACCGCCTCGGCGCCCGAGTTCAGCAGCACCGTCTTCTTGGCGAAGTCGCCCGGCGTGTGCTCGGCCAGCAGCTCGGCGACCCGGACGTAGCCCTCGTACGGCGTGACGGTGAACATGGCATGGGTGAGGTCGGCGAGCTGTGCGGAGGCGGCAGCGACGACGGCCTCGTCGGTGTGACCGACCGTCGTCACGCCGATGCCGGAGCCGAGGTCGATGAACTGGTTGCCGTCGACATCCACCACGATCGCGCCGTGGGCACGGTCGATGTACACGGGGAGCGCCGACGACACGCCACCGGCGACCACCGCGAGCCGTCGCTCGTGCAGCGCGATCGACTTCGGGCCGGGGATCGCGGTGACGACCTTCCGCACGGGATCGATGGCAGCAACGGGGGCGAGTGTGTCGGTCATGATCATTCGAGCCTAGCTTCGCCGGGCTTAGGCTCGAATAGTGAACTTGGAGCACCACTACGCCGTCTCCCTCGAGTGGACCGGCGACCGCGGCACCGGCACCAGCGGCTACAAGGAGTATGGCCGCGATCACGTGGTGCATGCCGAGGGCAAGCACGACATCGCCGGGTCGAGCGACCGCACCTTCTTCGGCGACACCGACCGCTGGAACCCCGAGGAGATGCTGCTGGCCGCCCTCAGCCAGTGCCACCTGCTCAGCTACCTGCATGTGGCGTCGAGCAATGGCATCGTGGTGGTCGGTTATACGGATGCCGCCATCGGCACGATGGAGCAGACGCCGGACGGGGGCGGCCACTTCACCAGCGCGACCCTGCGTCCTGTCGTGACCATCTCATCCGGCGACCCGGCCCTGGCGCTGGAGCTGCACCACGAGGCGAGCGCGAAGTGCTTCATCGCGAGCTCGGTGAACTTCCCGGTCGGGCACGAACCCCGGATCGAACTAGCGCGTTAGCTGGCAGTAGTCGCCGACCCAGTCGAGCAGCTGGTTCTTCACGGCGGGCGGCGCCGAGATCGTGAACACGGCGTTCGTGTATGGTCCCGCGTTCACCCGGAACGGGATGACCGTGCCCACCTTGTCCTCGGCGATCACGTGCGCCTCGCAGCGGCTGGGCACGAAGTCGAGGGTGATCACCGTCGGCGGGGAGGCGGCGGTGAAGGTCTGGTCGATGGTGCGCAGCTCGCCCTCGGTCTGGGAGAGGAGGGTCGTGTTCTGGGTCGAGAGGATCTCGACGCTGCCCGGCGCCCCGGTCGGCGTCACCGTGAAGTCGAGCAGTGCGTCCTGCTTGTCGCCGACCTGCTGGAACCGCAGCGCGCTCGCCGGCGTGATGGTGGCGACCTTCTGGAACTCGTCGAGGCTGCAGTCCTCCGCGTGCAACGAGCTGATGGTGTGGAACGGCAGGGTCGGCGTCACGGTGGTCGCGCCCTTCGTGCCGTCCGCGGTCGTGTAGTGCAGGGTCACGACCGGCTTCGGGGTGGTCGATGAGCACAGGCCCTTCGGCAGGGCGACCGGGAAGTCGATGGTCGACCCCGCCGGAACCTGGGAGGGTGCGGATGCCGACGACACGGTCTTCGAGAACCAGGCCGACGAGAAGGTCGCTTTGGTGATCGTGATCTCGACCGTGCTGCGATTGTGCACCTCGATCTGCGAGTGCCGCACGGCGAGGTCGGAGCGGTACTGGAAGAACGAGACGCCGATCGGAACCGTCGGTGCCGCCGCGCACCCGGTGAGCAGGAGAGCGAGGGCGGCCACCAGAACCAGCGCCCGCCTCATGCCCACACTGTAGACCAGCATTCGCACTCGCGTAGGCTGGCGTGCAGCGCGCGGTCAGCTTTCCCATAGCCAACTCGGAAACACTGTCTCGACCTCCTGTCACCACACGAAAGCAGCACAGTGCAAAAGAAATCCCTCACCAAGATCCTCGGCGCGGTGGTGCTCGCGAGCTCCCTCGTCGTCAGCATGGCCGCCTGCACCTCCGGTTCCAGCACGGCCTCCGGCTGCACGGTCACCACGTCGGGGCCGAACTCCGACAGGGTGAAGGTCAGCGGCACGTTCGGCTCGTCGCTGACGGTCAAGAGCGTCAAGGGCATCTCGTCGAAGACGACCGAGCGCACCGCCGTCATCCAGGGCACGGGCAAGACCGCCACCGCCGGCAGCACCGTGAACGTGCACTATTCGGCCTACAACGCCACCTCGGGCAAGCTGATCGACAGCACCGGGTTCAAGAAGACCGACCAGACCGCTCCGTTCGTCATCGACAAGACGCAGGAGCTGACCGGCCTGTACGACGCGCTCAAGTGCTCGACGGTCGGCACGCGCATCGCCACGGTCATCCCGCCGGCTGACGCATTCGGCTCAACCGGCAACGAGAGTCTCGGCGTGACGGCCAAGGACTCGCTCATCTTCATCATGGACGTCGTGTCGGTGTCGGTGCCGACCAGGGTCACGGTGGAGAGCACCCCATCGAGTGTCTTCCCGAAGGTCACCTTCGACTCCAAGGGAGTGCCCACGATCGCCAAGCCGACCGGAACCGCCCCGACGAAGCTGCAGGTGGCCTACCTGAAGAAGGGCACCGGCGTCGCGGTGAAGAGCGGCGACACGGTCACCGTCAACTACACCGGGATCGTGTGGTCGACCGGCGCCGTGTTCGACTCGAGCTGGACCAGCGGCAGCCCCGCGAGCTTCAGTACGAGCCAGGTCGTCACCGGGTTCGCGAAGGCGCTGGTCGGGCAGCCGGTCGGCTCCAAGGTGATCGTGATCATCCCGCCTGCGGACGGGTACGGCTCGGGCGGAAACTCGCAGATCGGCGTGAGCGGCACCGACGACATCCTCTTCGTCATCGACATCATCAGCCGCAAGGCGGGATAGCCGTGAGGCGCGTCATCGTTCTCGGGTCGACCGGCTCGATCGGCGTGCAGGCGCTCGACGTGATCGGTGCCAACCGCGAGTCCTTCCAGGTGGTCGGGCTGGCGGCGGGCACCGATCGCGCCGAGGTGGAGCGGCAGGCGCGGGAGTTCGGGGTCGAGCACATCGCGCTCGGTGCCGCCGAGGCCGAGCAGCTCGTGCGCACGGTCGGGGCGGACGTCGTGCTCAACGGCATCACCGGCTCGGTCGTTCTCGGCCCGACCCTGGCCACCCTGGAGACCGGCACCACGCTCGCGCTCGCGAACAAGGAGAGCCTGATCGTCGGCGGCGACCTGGTCACCGCGATCGCGAAGCCGGGGCAGATCGTGCCCGTCGACTCGGAGCACTCCGCCCTCGCGCAGGCGCTGCGGTCGGGAACTCACGCGGAGGTGCGCCGCCTGGTGCTCACCGCGTCCGGTGGCCCGTTCCGCGGGCGCAGCCGGGAGTCACTCCACGATGTGACTCCGGCGCAGGCGCTCGCGCACCCCACCTGGACCATGGGTCTCGTGGTCACCACGAATTCGTCCACCCTCGTGAACAAGGGTCTCGAGGTGATCGAAGCCCACCTGCTGTTCGACGTGCCGTACGACCGGATCGACGTGACCGTGCATCCGCAGTCCATCGTGCACTCGATGGTCGAGTTCGTCGACGGATCGACCATCGCCCAGTGCTCGCCGCCCGATATGCGGCTGCCGATCTCGCTCGGCCTCGACTGGCCGAACCGGGTGCCCGGCGTCGGCGTTCCGCTGGACTGGACGACCGCCAGCCAGTGGACCTTCGAGCCGCTCGACTCCGACGCGTTCCCCGCGGTCGACCTCGCCAAGCGGGTCGGTGTCGCCGGGGGCACATACCCCGCGGTGTTCAACGCCGCGAACGAGCAGGCGGTGGCGGCGTTCCACGGCGGCGGCATCGGCTACCTCGACATCCTGGAGGTCGTGGAGCGGGTCGTCGACCTGCACGAGCCGTTCGGCGGCGCCCTGTCGCTGGAGTCCGTGCTGGAGGCCGAGGGATGGGCGCGCGGTGCCGCCGAAGAAGTGATCACCCGCCTTCTGGGGTAACCGCATCCAGCCGTTTCAGGGGCAGCAGCGGTTAGCCTGTGCTGGTGGAAACGGTCCTGCTCTATATCGTCGGCATCCTGGTGATCGTCGTCGGTGTCGCGATCTCCATCGGCCTGCACGAGATGGGTCACCTCGTGCCCGCCAAACTGTTCAAGGTGCGCGTCGGCCAGTACATGATCGGCTTCGGGCCGACGCTGTTCTCCCGTCGCAAGGGCGAGACCGAGTACGGCCTCAAGGCCATCCCGCTGGGCGGCTACATCTCCATGGCCGGCATGTACCCGCCGGCGAAGGAAGGCGCCAAGGAGCGCAGCGGCTTCATCAGCACCATGGTGCAGGAGGCGCGCCAGGCCAGTACGGATGCCATCCCGGCCGGCGCCGAGGATCGCGTCTTCTACAAGCTGCCGATCTGGAAGCGCATCATCATCATGCTCGGCGGCCCGTTCATGAACCTGGTGATCGCCTTCGTGCTGTTCGGCGTGATCCTCAGCGGGTTCGGCATCCAGACCCTCAGCGTCGGGGACGTCTCGCAGTGCGTGGTCGCCGCGCCCAGCACGCGCACCACCTGCGAGGCGACCGACCCGGTCGCGCCTGCCGCCGCCGCGGGTCTGAAACCAGGAGACCAGATCGTGCGCGTCGGCGGCATCCAGGCGCCCACCTGGGATCAGGTGACGGCTCTGATCAGAAAGTCGTCGGGCAAGACGATCGGTTTCACGGTCATCCGCGACGGCGTCACCAAGACGCTCTCCGTCACCCCGCTGCTCACCACCCGGGACGTGCTCGACGCGTCGGGCAAGGTGATCAAGAATGCCGATGGCACGACCAAGACCACGAAGGTCGGGTTCATGGGCGTCGCGCCCGCATACCCGCTGGTGAAGCAGCCGTTCGGCAATGCGCTGCCCACCCTCGGCAACAACCTCGGCAGCGATTTCCAGATCATCGGCACGCTCCCGCAGCGGATCGTCCAGGTCGCCCAGGCGGCGTTCGGAAACCAGCCGCGCGACCCGAACGGGCCGGTCGGCGTGGTCGGGGTCGGCCGGCTGGCCGGCGAGGTCGCCTCGACCAGCGGCGTGCCGTGGGCGGACCGGATCTCGTTCCTGCTCGGCCTGGTCGCGTCGCTCAACGTCGCGCTGTTCGCGTTCAACATGATCCCGCTGCTTCCTCTCGACGGCGGTCACATCATCGGGGCGGTCTGGGAGGGCATCCGCACCCTGTTTGCGAAGATCTTCCGCCGCCGGAACCCCGGCTATGTCGACATCGCGAAGCTGGTGCCGCTCACCTACGTGGTGATCATCGTGCTCGGCGGCATGAGCCTGCTGCTGGTGTACGCGGACATCGTGAAGCCGGTCACGCTGCAGTAGACCTACCGCGGATTCACAGCGGGTGTCCAGCCCGCAGGCCCGTCGTTAACCTGCCGACCGTAGAATTACCGGTATGCCAGCGATCAACCTTGGGATGCCCGCCGCGCCGAACGTGCTGGCACCCCGCCGCACGACTCGCCAGATCCACGTCGGCAAGGTCGGGGTCGGCAGCGACTACCAGGTGAGCGTGCAGTCGATGACGACCACGCAGACCACCAACATCAACGCGACGCTGCAGCAGATCGCCGAGCTGACCGCCACCGGCTGCGACATCGTGAGGGTCGCCGTCCCGCACCAGGAGGACGCCGACGCACTGAAGATCATCGCGGCCAAGAGCCAGATCCCGGTGATCGCGGACATCCACTTCCAGCCCCGCTACGTCTTCACTGCCATCGACGCCGGCGTCGGCGCCGTGCGGGTCAACCCGGGCAACATCCGCAAGTTCGACGACCAAGTCGGCGCTATCGCCAAAGCGGCGAGCGATGCCGGGGTCAGCATCCGCATCGGCGTCAACGCCGGGTCTCTCGAGCCGAGCCTGCTTGAGAAGTATGGCAAGGCCACCCCGGAGGCGCTCGTGGAGAGCGCGGTCTGGGAGGCGAGCCTGTTCGAGGAGCACGACTTCCACGACTTCAAGATCTCGGTCAAGCACAACGACCCGGTCACCATGATCAGGGCCTACCGGCTGCTGGCCGAGCGCGGCGACTGGCCGCTGCACCTCGGTGTGACCGAGGCCGGACCCGAGTTCCAGGGCACCATCAAGAGCGCCACGGCCTTCGGCGTGCTGCTCTCCGAGGGCATCGGCGATACGATCCGCGTCTCGCTCTCCGCGCCGCCGGTGCAGGAGGTGAAGGTGGGCCTGCAGATCCTGCAGTCGCTCGGCCTGCGCGAACGCAAACTCGAGATCGTCTCCTGCCCGAGCTGCGGGCGCGCCCAGGTGGATGTCTACCAGCTGGCCAACGATGTCACGGCCGGCCTCGAGAAGATGACCGTGCCCCTCCGCGTCGCCGTCATGGGCTGCGTCGTGAACGGACCCGGGGAGGCCCGCGAGGCCGACCTCGGCGTCGCCAGCGGCAATGGTCGCGGCCAGATCTTCGTCAAGGGCGAGGTCATCAAGACCGTGCCGGAGTCGGAGATCGTCGCCACGCTCATCGAGGAGGCGAACCGCATCGCCGCCGAGATGCCGGCCGGCGCCGTCGGCTCGCCGACCGTCGTCACCGCCTGAGCCGGTGGGCATCCGCGCGGTCGTCCTCGACATCGGGGAGACCGTCCTCGACCGCACGCGTGAGTACGCCTCCTGGGCGGATTTCTTCGGGGTGCCGGCGCACAGCTTCTCGGCCGTGTTCGGCGCGATGATCGCCGACGGGGCGACGGTCGCGCAGGTCATCGAGTCCTTCGGCGATGGTCGCGGCTTTGCCGAGCTCGCGGCCGAACGCGGCACGACGGTGACCATCGAGGAGCGGGACCTGTACCCGGATGTCCGCGCGGCGATAGCGGACCTCACGACGGCCGGCTTGACGGTCGGCATCGTCGGCAACCAGCCCTCGTCGACCAGCGAGCAGCTCGAGGCGCTCGACCTCGGGGCGGACTTCGTCGCGTCGTCGACCACCTGGGGGGTCGCCAAGCCGAGTGCCGAATTCTTCGCGGCGGTCTGTGCGGCGGCGGGCGCCGCGCCGGCCGAGATCGTCTACGTCGGCGACCAGCTCGGCAACGACGTGGTCGCGCCGACGGATGCCGGCCTGGCCGCGATCAGGATCCTCCGCGGGCCGTGGGGCTACCTCACCTCGGACCCGGCCGTCGAGGCGCGCTGCCTCGCTGTCATCCACTCGCTGGCCGAGCTGGGAGAGATTCTTGGACGACGTCGAGCGGACGCATAGCCAACGCTGCGTAAGGTCGACGTATGCAGGTCACCGGTCTTCAGCTTCCGCACCGTGATTCGAAGCCGCGCGCGAGCGGCGTCACCATGGTGATCGACGGCGGCCTCCCGACGAGAGCGTTCGCCGACCTGCTGGAGAGCCACGGTGACCTGATCGACGTGGTGAAGTTCGGCTGGGGCACCTCGGTCGTCACCGCGGGCATGCACCGCAAGGCGGATGCCGCGCGAGCGAACGGCGTGGACTTCTACTTCGGTGGCACCCTGTTCGAGAAATTCGTCATCCAGGACCGCTTCGACGACTGGCGCCGGTTCGTGGACGGCTTCGGTGCGACCACGATCGAGATCTCGAACGGCACGATCGACCTCTCGAACGAGGACAAGGCCGCGTACGTCTCGCGGCTCGCCGGCGACTACGCCGTCTACAGCGAGGTCGGCTTCAAGGACAGCGCCAAGGCCGAGGGGATGGGCTCGGCGCTGTGGCTGGAATACATCCGGCAGGATCTCGACGCCGGCGCGGTGAAGGTCATCACCGAGGCGCGGGAGAGCGGCACGAGCGGCATCGTGCACGCGGACGGCACCCTGCGCACCGACCTGGTGGACGACATCCTCGCCTCGGGCGTGCCGGTCGCCCAGTTGATGTTCGAGGCCCCGACGAAGGCGCTCCAGCTGTACCTGATCACACGGGTCGGGTCGTCGGTCAACCTCGGCAACATCGCCCCCGCCGACGTGATCCCGCTCGAGACCCTGCGGCTCGGGCTGCGCGGCGACACCCTGATGGAAATGGAGAACACCGACCATGCGTGAACAGCGTGACGCCTTCCACCTCGCGATCCCCGCGAAGGACCTCGACGAGGCCTACGACTTCTACGTGAAGGGGCTCGGCTGCAAGCTCGCCCGCCGCTACGACGACCGGATCACTTTGGACTTCTTCGGCGACCAGGTGGTGTGCCACCTGGCACCGGACAAGATCGACACCGCGCCGGAGATGTACCCGCGCCACTTCGGCGTGACCTTCCGGGATGCGGACGACTGGCGTCGCCTGGTCAGCCTGTGCAAGACCCGCGGGCTGGAGTTCTTCGAGGAGCCGTTCCACCGCTTCGAGGGCCGGGTCGAGGAGCACGAGAGCTTCATGCTGAAGGACCCCTCGAACAACCTGCTCGAGTTCAAGTACTACGCGGACCCCCGGATGATGTACTGAGCGTGGCGGCCTGAGCTTCCCAGCCGATTCTTAGTGAGTCCCGGGTTCGCTCTTACGACCCGGACGTACCCTGTGAGAACGTACAGGAACGGAGCCGGATGATGACCGTATCGCAGTTCTACGAAGACTGTCTGTCCCAGGCGGCATACCTGGTGGGCGACGAGACCACCGGACGAGCCGTCGTGGTCGACCCGCTCCGCGACATCGACCAGTACATCGCCGGGGCGCGGGAGCACGGCCTCACGATCGTCGGCGTGATCCTCACCCACTTCCATGCCGACTTCCTCGCCGGGCACCTCGAACTCGCCGCGGCGACCGGAGCCTGGGTCGGCGTGGGGGAGCGCGGGCACCCCGCATTCGACGCGCGACCGCTCGCTGACGGCGAGCGGATCCCCCTCGGCGACGTGCAGCTCGAGATCATGGCGACGCCCGGCCACACGCCCGAGTCCATCAGCGTCCTGGTCTACGAGCACAGCCGCGACACCGTCCCCGAGGCCGTGCTGAGCGGCGACGCGCTGTTCGTCGGCGACGTCGGCAGGGTCGACCTGCAGGCGATCTTCGGTGCCGACCCGGCGATGCTCGCGGTCGAGCAGTACGACACCATCCAGCATCGCTTCATGGGGCTGCCGGATGCCGTACGGGTGCTCCCGGCGCACGGTGCCGGCTCCGCGTGCGGCAAGCACATCTCGCGGGATCGCCAGTCCACGGTCGGGCGCGAACGCGCGACGAACGACGCCTGCCACCCCATGTCGCAGAACGAGTTCGTCGACCTGATCACGACCGGGCAGGTGCCGCCGCCCGCCTACTTCGTCAAAGACGCCGCGCTCAACCGCGAGCTGCACGAGCTGTTCGACCTCGAGTCGGCGCCGGTCGCGCTGGAGGCGGCCGAGTTCGACGCGCTGCTGGCCGCCGGTGCCCTGGTGCTGGACTGCCGCGATGTCGAGTCATTCGCCTCCGGTCACTTGCCGGGTGCGCTCAACGTTCCGGTCGACGGGCGCTTCGCCGAGACGGCCGGGATGTTCCTCGACCTGCAGCGGGACCGGGTCGTGCTGGTCGCGCCGGAGGGCCGCGCGGCCGAGGCCCGGCGCAAACTGGCGAGGATCGGCTTCGACCGGGTCGCGGGCTTCGTGTCGCTCGACGGCCCGGCCGACCGGCTCATCACCACCCGCCGGCTCGACGTGGACGAGTACGAGGCGGAGCGCGGGGATGCCGTGCTCCTCGATGTGCGCGGCCCCGGCGAATACCAGGACGGCGCGATCCCCGGCACCGTCAATATCCCGCTCCCGCAGCTCGCGGTGCGCCTCGCCGAGATCCCGCTCGCCTCGACGGTGCTGGTCAACTGCCAGGGCGGCTGGCGCTCCGGGGTCGCGACCAGCTTTCTCAACGCCCACGGGTTCACCGCTGTCGACCTCCGGGGCGGCTACCAGGCCTGGTCGAGCGTTCCCGCCTGAGCGGGTTCGCCGCAAGGCTGCCCGCTAAAGTGGGCGGGTGGTAACTCGACTCTCCCAGCTCTTCGTCCGCACCCTTCGCGATGACCCCGCCGACGCCGAGGCGGAGAGCCACCGCCTGCTCGTGCGGGCCGGGTACATCCGTCGCCAGGCTCCGGGAATCTTCGCCTGGCTGCCGCTCGGCCTGCGGGTGAAGGCGAAGATCGAGTCGATCATCCGCGAGGAGATGACGAATGCCGGCGCGCAGGAGGTGCATTTCCCCGCGCTCCTGCCGCGCGAGCCCTACGAGGTGACCGGCCGCTGGACCGAGTACGGTGACGGCATCTTCCGTCTCAAGGACCGCAAGGGCGCCGACTACCTGCTCGCCCCGACGCACGAAGAGGTCTTCACGCTGCTGGTGAAGGACCTGTACTCGAGCTACAAGGACCTGCCCCTGTCGATCTACCAGATCCAGGACAAGTACCGCGACGAGGCGCGACCCCGCGCCGGCCTCCTCCGCGGCCGCGAGTTCACGATGAAGGACGCGTACTCCTTCGACTACACGGATGCCGGGCTCGAGATCTCCTACCAGGCGCAGCGCGACGCCTACGAGCGCATCTTCGCCCGCCTGGGACTGGACTACGTCATCGTGCAGGCCGACGCCGGGGCGATGGGCGGGTCGCGCAGCGAGGAGTTCCTGCACCCCACCCCCATCGGCGAGGACACCTTCGTGCGCAGTGCAGGCGGCTACGCGGCGAACGTGGAGGCCTTCCACACCGCGGCCCCCGCGGCGCGCTCGTACGAGAAGCTCACGCCGCCCGAGGTGCTCGACACCCCCGACACCCCGACCATCCAGACCCTGGTAGATGTCGCGAACGCCAAGCATCCGCGCCCCGACGGCCGGGCGTGGACGGCGGCCGACACTCTCAAGAACATCGTGCTCACGCTGGCGCATCTCGACGGCTCGAAGGAACTCGTGGTCGTCGGCCTGCCCGGCGACCGGGATGTCGACCTCAAGCGCGCCGAGGTCGCCTTCGCACCCGCCGGGGTCGAACCGGCGACGGCCGAGGAGCTCGCCGCCCACAAAGGGCTGGTGAAGGGGTACATCGGGCCGTGGTCGGCATCCGGGGCGGTGCTCGGCGAACAGGGCAGCACGAAGATCCGCTACGTCACCGACCCGCGGGTCTCCGATGGCTCCGGCTGGATCACCGGCGCCAACGAGCAGGGCAGGCACGTCTTCGGGCTGGTGGCGGGTCGCGATTTCGTCGCCGACGGCACGGTCGAGACGGCGGAGGTGCTCGCCGGGGATCCCGCTCCCGACGGCTCCGGCCCGGTCGAGCTGGCCCGCGGCATGGAGATCGGTCACGTCTTCCAGCTCGGCCGCAAGTATGCGGAGGCGCTGGGGCTCAAGGTGCTCGACGAGAACGGCAAGCTGGTGACCGTCACCATGGGGTCGTACGGCATCGGGGTGACCCGCATCCTCGCGGTGATCGCCGAGAGCAACAACGACGCCCGCGGATTGGTCTGGCCGAAGAATGTGTCGCCGTTCGACATCCACGTGATCGCGGCCACCAAGGAGCCCGAGGTCTACGAGGCCGCCGAGAAACTGGTCGCCTCGCTCGAGGCGGAGCGCTACGACGTGCTGTTCGACGACCGCGTGAAAGTGAGCCCCGGCGTCAAGTTCGGCGACGCCGAGCTGATCGGCGTTCCCACGATCGTCATCGTCGGCAAGTCGGTGGCGGACGGCACCGTCGAGCTCTGGGACCGTCGCACCAACGAACGCACCCCCGTCCCCCTGGACGCCCTGCTACCCCACCTCCGCGAATTGTAGAAGTTGGCTCTTCCCCTCGCCAGTTAGCGCCAACTTTCGCAACTCGCGGGGCCTGTGGACGGGTTGCACGCCGGTTGCCCGCACGCGCCAAGGTGGTGCCATGCCGCGAATGGTGCCGATCCCGCCCGAGCTCGTCGGCGCGGCGATCCGCACCTCGGAGGGCGGCGATCTTGGCGTGTCACGGGGGCGGTTGCGGAGTCCCGATGTCCGGCATCCGTTCTACGGCGTTTCGGCGGTCGAGCTCGATCTCGATTCACTCGTTGGGCTATGCCGATCGTTCGAGCCGTTGCTTCGCGCGGACCAGTATTTCAGCCACTCGACCGCTGCCGCACTGCATGGCATGCCACTTCCGGGCACGCTGAACATCGCCCCTCTTCACATCGCGTCTCCGCGCAGGGACGGCCAGCCCAGACGGACCGATGTGAAAGGTCATCTATTCGGCGGCGGGCACGTCGACATGGTGTTCGGGCTGCCGGTGATCGCCCCCGACGACGCATGGTGTCTCATCTCGACGCAGGTCGGCCTGCACGATCTCGTCGCGGCGGGAGACTTCCTGCTCTCGGGTAGGCGATTGCCAGGCGGCGCCCGGTCGCGCCCGTTGTGCACTCTCGAACAGCTGCACCTCGCCGCGCGACGGTTTCGTGGAAGGCGAGGCGCTCGGGCGGTCATCCGCGCTCTCGATCGAATGAGAACCGGCGTCGACTCGCGGATGGAGTCCCGCATGCGCCTCTTGCTCGAGGACTCCGGTGTCCGCGAGCTGGTGATCGGACACGCCATACCTGTGGACGCGGGCGCCGCGGTTCTTCATCCCGACCTGGCGATCGTGCGACTGCGGCTGTGCTTCGAGTATGAGGGTGAAGAGCACAGAACTGATCGGAAACGCTTCCGCTCCGACATACGCCGACGCGAGCGGCTGGAAGAAGCCGGCTGGCGAGTCGTTCGCGTCACCGCCGATGATGTTTTTGGCAGTACCGAGCAATTTCTGTCCCGTGTTCACCGACTCATCCGCACCCGGGGCGGCGAGTTGTAGAAGTTGGCGCTTCCCTGCGGCCGGAAGCGCCAAATTCTACAACTCGCGGAGTGGGGAAGGGGACGGGCACGGACGGCTCCGCGCGACCCTGCTACCGTAGAGGGCATACTTCCCGCCCCGCCGGGCGGATCTAAATGAATACCGGAGGCCCACTGTGGATATCGATCTGAGTGTGCTGCGCCTCATGGAGCGCGAGCGCGAGATCCCGTTCGACGAACTCGTCACCATCATCGAGCAGGCCATCCTCACCGCCTACCTCAAGCACACCGGTACACCGGACGCGAAGGACGGAAACCCGGCGGCACGCGTCGAACTGGATCGCAAGACCGGGGCCGTGCACATCTTCGTGCCCGAACTGAACGACGACGGCGAAGTGATCGGCGAGGCCGAGGATGTGCCGGATGACTTCGGCCGCATCGGAGCGTTCGCGGCCAAGCAGGTCATCAACCAGCGGCTGCGCGACATCGGCGACGACAAGGTGCTCGGCGAGTTCAAGGGACGCGAGGGCGACATCGTCGCCGGCGTCATCCAGCAGGGTCCCAACCCGCGGATGATCCACGTCGACCTCGGCAGCGTCGAGGCGATCCTGCCGCCCGAGGAGCAGGTGCCGGGCGAGGACTACGCGCACGGCTCCCGCATCCGCGTGTACGTGACCGCCGTGACCAAGGGACTCAAGGGCCCGCAGATCACCGTGTCGCGCACGCACCCGTCCCTCGTGCGAAAGCTGTTCGCGCTGGAGGTGCCGGAGATCGCCAGCGGCGCCGTCGAGATCGTGTCGCTCGCCCGCGAGGCCGGCCACCGCACCAAGATCGCGGTGAAAGCCAACGAGCCCGGCGTGAACGCGAAGGGCGCCTGCATCGGCGAGCTCGGGCAGCGGGTGCGCGCCGTCACGTCGGAGCTCAACAACGAGAAGATCGACATCGTCGACTACAACGAGGACCTCGCGAAGTTCGTCGCGAACGCCCTCTCGCCGGCGAAGGTGAGCTCGTCGTACATCATCGACGCCGCCACGAAGGCGGTGCGGGCGCTCGTTCCCGACTACCAGCTCTCGCTGGCGATCGGCAAGGAGGGGCAGAACGCCCGCCTGGCCGCCAAGCTGACCGGCGCGCGGATCGACATCCAGCCGGACTCGATCCTCGAAGACGATTGAAGCGGCGACGACCAGCGCCCCTCGCCAGGGGATACAATGGAACCTGTAAGAACCTGTCTCGGCTGCCGTGAACGCGACGTCGTCTCCTCGCTCCTGAGGGTCGTCGCGCGGGATGGCGAAGTGGTTGCGGATGCTTCGGCAACGCTTCCCGGCCGGGGTGCGTGGGTGCATCCGACCCTCGACTGCATTGGCACGGCGATCGCTCGAAAAGCTTTCGCTCGCGCTCTGCGGTCGGAAGCTGCGCTCACCACCGACAGGCTTCGAGCAACAGTCGGCGCGTCATCCGATGCGTCCATACCAAAAGGCTGATCGACCTATGGACAACTAATGAGCGGCTCGAAATGAGACCCGTCAACCACTAAGGCCTGCCCCTCTCGGGTGTCGGCCCGAGAAGGAGAAACAACTGTGGCTACCAAACCACGCGTGCACGAGATCGCTGCCGAACTGGGCATCGACAGCAAGAAAGCCCTTGAGAAGCTCAAGGAGATGGGCGAGTTCGTCAAGGGACCGTCCTCCAGCATCGAACCGCCCGTCGCGCGCAAGCTGAAGGCCGCCCTCGAAGCGGAGGGCATCACGGCGCCGGCGAAGCCCGCCGCGGCACCCGCTGCCAAGGCGCCCGTCCGTACTCCTGCGCCGGCACCGGCGGCTCCTGCCGCCCCTGCAGCGGAGACGCCGGCACCGGCGGCAGTCGCCGAGGCCCCGGCTGCGCCCGCCGCCCCTGCAGCGGAGACGGCCGGGGACATCCCGCGCCCGGGCACAGCCCGCCCCGGGAACAACCCGTTCGCGAGCACCCAGGGCATGCAGCGCCCCGGTGCACCCCGCCCCGGCAACAATCCCTACGCCAGCACCCAGGGCATGAACACCCGTCCCGCGACCAGCCCCAGCGGCATCCCGCGTCCGGCCGCGCCGCGCCCGGGCGCGCCCCGCCCGGGCGGGCCCGGCCAGGGCCAGCGTCCCGGTGGCTTCGGCCAGCGCCCGGCCGGCGCCGGCGGAGGCTTCCAGCGTCCCGGTGGCCCCGGTCGTCCGGCCGGCGCGGGCGGATTCCGTCCCGGTGGCGCCCCCGCGGGTGCTCCCGGCTCCAACTTCGGCCCGAACCGCCCCGCGGGCGGCGGCGGTCGCGGCCGTGGACCCGGCGGCGGAACCGCCGGAGCGTTCGGTCGCGGCGGCGGCAAGAGCAAGGCGCGCAAGTCGAAGCGCACGAAACGCGCCGAATTCGAGCTGCGCGAAGCCCCCTCGCTGGGCGGCGTCAGCGTACCCCGCGGTGACGGCTCCACCATCGTGCGGATGCGCCGTGGCGCCTCGATCACGGACTTCGCCGACAAGATCGATACCAGCCCCGGCAACCTCGTGACCGTGCTGTTCCACCTCGGGCAGATGGCCACCGCCACCGAGTCGCTGGATGAGGCCACCTTCGAGATCCTCGGGGCCGAACTCGGCTTCAAGATCGAGATGGTCTCGCCGGAGGATGAGGACCGCGAACTGCTCGCCGGCTTCGATCTCGATCTCGACCAGGAGCTCGAGGATGAGACGGATGAGGATCTCGAGATCCGTCCGCCGGTCGTCACAGTCATGGGCCACGTCGACCACGGAAAGACGCGTCTCCTCGACGCGATCCGCAACGCCAACGTGGTCGCCGGCGAGGCCGGAGGCATCACCCAGCACATCGGTGCGTACCAGGTGATCACCGAGCACGAGGGCATCGAGCGTGCCATCACCTTCATCGACACCCCCGGTCACGAGGCGTTCACCGCCATGCGTGCCCGCGGTGCGCAGGTGACCGATATCGCGATCCTCGTGGTCGCGGCCGACGACGGCATCATGCCGCAGACGATCGAGGCGCTCAACCACGCCCAGGCCGCCGGCGTGCCGATCGTGGTCGCGGTGAACAAGATCGACAAGGAGGGGGCCAACCCCGCCAAGGTGCGCCAGCAGCTCACCGAGTTCGGTCTGGTCGCCGAGGAGTACGGCGGGGACACGATGTTCATCGACGTCTCCGCCCTCAACAAGATCGGAATCCCCGAGCTCCTCGACGCGGTGCTTCTCACCGCGGATGCCGGGCTCGACATGCGCGCCAACCCCAACAAGGACGCGCGCGGTGTCGCCATCGAGGCCAAGCTCGACAAGGGGCGCGGCGCCGTGGCGACCGTGCTCATCCAGTCGGGCACACTCGAGGTCGGCGACGCGATCGTCGCCGGCACGGCATACGGTCGCGTGCGCGCCATGTTCGACGAGAACGGCGGCGCCGTGCAGTTCGCGACGCCCGCCCGCCCCGTCTCGGTGCTCGGGCTCACCTCCGTGCCCCGCGCCGGTGACACCTTCCTGGTCACCGACGACGACCGCACTGCCCGGCAGATCGCCGAGAAGCGTGAAGCCGTCGAACGGAACGCCCTGCTGGCCCGCAGCCGCAAGCGCATCTCGCTCGAAGACTTCACCAAGGCCCTCGAAGACGGCAAGGTCGAGTCGCTCAACCTCATCATCAAGGGTGACGTCTCCGGTGCCGTCGAGGCACTCGAGGAGTCGCTGCTCAAGATCGACGTCGACGACAGCGTGCAGCTGCGCATCATCCACCGTGGTGTCGGTGCCGTCACCGAGAGCGATGTCAACCTCGCCACGGTCGACAACGCCATCATCCTCGGCTTCAATGTGCGCCCCGACACCAAGGCGCGCGAGCGCGCCAGCCGTGAGGGCGTGGATGTGCGGTTCTACTCGGTCATCTACGCCGCCCTCGAAGACGTCGAGAACGCCCTCAAGGGAATGCTCAAGCCCGAGTTCGAAGAGGTGCAGTCCGGCGTCGCGGAGATCCGCGAGATCTTCCGCTCCTCCAAGTTCGGAAACGTCGCAGGAGTCATCGTGCGGTCGGGAACGATCACCAGGAACGCCAAGGCGCGGGTCATCCGTGACGGCGTCGTGGTGGGCGACAACCTGGCCATCGAGTCGCTCAGGCGGTTCAAGGATGACGTCACCGAGGTGCGGACGGACTTCGAGTGCGGTATCGGACTCGGCAAGTTCAACGACATCCAGATCGGCGACGAGATCGAGACGATCGAGCTGAAGGAAAAGCCGCGGGTCTAAAACCGTCGCGGGTCGAGCTTGTCGAGACCTCCCGAACGCGCGGCGTCGGTGAGATCTCGACAAGCTCGATCCCCCTTGCGAAGGAGCATACAAATGGTCGACGCAGCACGGGCCGCCAAGATGGCGGACCGCATCAAGGTCATCGTCGCGAAGACGCTCGAGCGCGGCATCAAAGACCCGCGACTCGGGTTCGTCACCATCACCGACGTCCGCGTCACCGGCGACCTGCAGCACGCCAGCATCTTCTACACGGTGTACGGCAGCGACGAGGAGCGCGCGGACACCGCGGTCGCCCTCAAGTCCGCGACGGGCATGATCCGCAGCGAGGTGGGTAAGAACATCACGGCACGGCTCACCCCCTCGATCGAGTTCATTCCGGATGGCGTGCCCGAGAACGCGCAGCACATCGAGGCACTGCTCGCCGAGGCGGCCGCACGCGACACCGAGATCGACGGGCTGAAGAGCACCGCCAGTTACGCCGGCGACGAGGACCCGTACGTGAAGCCGCGGGTCGTCGACGAGGACTAGCCACAGGCTCGACCCGCTCTGTAAGGAATAGCATCTCGTTGTGCTCTATGTGACGATCTACCTCCCGACCGACACCACGACCCGGGACGCCCTCATGGCGACCTACCCCCGCCACCGCGCATACCTGGACGAGTTCGCCAAGGGCGGCCAGGTCGTGCACATCGGCACCTTCGCGGACGGCCTCGAGCCGCAGTCCATGGCGGTGTTCCGCAGCGCCGAGGCGGCGGAGCGGTTCGTGGCCAACGACCCGTTCGTTCTTGAGGGACTCGTGTTCCCGGAGGGACCCCGGGAGTGGAACTCCCTGGATTTCTGAGTCATTTGAGCAGTCGCGACAGCACGCGGTCGGCCAGCGGCTTGCCGCCGGTCTGGCAGGTGGGGCAGTACTGGAACGTCGAGTCCGAGTAGATCACCTGCCGCACGGTGTCGCCGCACACCGGACACGGCTCGCCGGTGCGGCCGTGCACCTGCAGGTTCGACTTCTTCTCCTGCTTCAGCTCGGAGGCCGACAGCCCGTCCGCGCGGGTGATGGCGGCGCGGAGCTCCTGCTGCATGGCCGCGTAGAGCCGGGAGGCGTCATCCGCGGCCATCGCAGCGGGCTTGAACGGCGACATCTTCGCCGTGTGCAGGATCTCGTCGGAGTAGGCGTTGCCGATACCGGCGATGATCGACTGGTTGCGCAGCACGCCCTTGATCTGGGCCCGTCCGGCGGAGGCCAGGATGCCGGCGAAGACCTCGTCGGTGAAGGCCGGCCCGAGCGGGTCCGGGCCGAGCCGGGCGATGCCGGGGATGTCGAGCGGGTCCCGCACGACGTACAGGGCGAGGCTCTTCTTGGTGCCGGCCTCGGTCACGTCGAAACCCGATCCAGTCGCCTGTCCTGAGCCTGTCGAAGGGTTGAGCACCAGCCGCGCGGCCATCGGCCCTTTGCCCGTTCCTTTCAGCGGTTTCGGGGCTTCTTCGCGCCAGCGGATCCAGCCGGCGCGGGCCAGGTGCATCACGAGGTGCAGGTCGTCGCAGGCGATGTCGAGGAATTTTCCGTGCCGGGAGACGCCGCCGATCGTGGTGCCGGCCAGGGCGGTGATGGGCGGGTCGAAGGTCTTGAGTGCGGCGAAGGACACGATGTCGACGCGATCGATGACGCGGCCGCCGAGGCGTGAGCCGAGATCGGTCACCAGGGCATGCACTTCGGGAAGTTCGGGCACGCCACCAGTCTCCGCCGATCGGGGGACAACCTCCACTACCCTGAGAGGCAGCGGTTGGCTATTGGCGGAAGGGCTTCGAGATGTTCATCGGTTTCCGGCCCGTCCAGCCCGGTGATGAGGCCGAGATCCTCCGGCTGCTCGACACCCGTGCCGACTACTTCGCGGCGCGCGGAACGCGGCCGCACCTCGCCCAGGCCCTGCTCTCCGCGATCCCCGAGGGCACGACCGCCGGCCAGAAGCGGCTGCTCGCGATCGAATCGGACGGGGTGATGGTCGGGCTCGTCGACGCGGTCGTCGACTATCCCGACCTCGGCGTCGTCTCGCTCGCGCTGTTCCTCCTCGACCCGGCGTCCGACCTGCACGGCTTCGGGATGCCGGTGGCCTCCCTCCTGGTCGAGCAGGGTCTCGCGGAGGGGATGTTCGCTGCTCGCGTGGAATGCCCGGTCGGCTGGGCGCCGGGCGAGAACGTGCTGCGGTCGATGGGATACCGGCCGGGGGAGAGCACACTCGGTGTGCGCACCTGGACGGGCGACCTGACGCCGCCACCGTCCGTCGAGGTCTAGCCCGGCAGCTCGTAGCCGGACTCCGGATCGCCGACGACCAGGCCGTCGCCGAGCAGCCCCTGCAGGGACCGGGTGCGCTGCACGTCGTCGGCCCAGACCGCGTCGATCTCGTCCTGCGTCACGGGGATGTCGGAGGCGCACAGCTCGGCGAGGATCAGCCCCCGCACCTGCCGGTCCGAGCCCTCGAAGCTCTTCTGGCCGGGACGGCGTGGGCCGTCGTAGTCCGGGTAGCCGGCGGCCCGCCAGGCGCAGTCGCGCGAGAGCGGGCAGTCCGCGCAGCGGGGGGACCGCGCGGTGCAGACGATCGCACCCAGCTCCATGATCGCCGCGTTCGCGAGCCGGGCATCCGCGAGTCCTTCGGGCAGCTGGGCCTCCATCGCGGCGAGGTCGCGCTTCGTCGAGGGGACGCCGGCCTCCGCCCGCCCGTCGACGGCCCGGGCGAGAACGCGCCTCACGTTGGTGTCGACCACCGGATGCCGGTGGCCGTACGCGAAGACGGCGACGGCGCGCGCGGTGTAGTCGCCGACCCCGGGGAGTGCCAGCAACTGCTCCACGTCCTCCGGCACGACACCGCCGTGCCGGCCGGTGATCGCCACCGCGGCGGCGTGCAGGTTGAGCGCCCGGCGCGGGTAGCCGAGGCGATTCCAGGCCCGCAGCGCTTCTCCGGAGGGCACGGCGGCGAGGTCGGCGGGCGTCGGCCAGCGCTCGAGCCATTCCTCGAGCCGTGGGATGACGCGGGCGACGGGCGTCTGCTGGAGCATCACCTCGCTCACCAGGGTTCCCCACGCGGTGAAGCCGGGCCGCCGCCAGGGGAGATCCCGTCCGCTGGCCCGGAACCAGTCGCTGACGGGTCCGGCGATGCTCACGGCGGTGGTCACGATCACCAGCGTAGGCTCGGCGAATGGCCACCTGGCAACCGCTCAAGAAGGACGTGATCGACGCGCTGGCCGCCGAGATCCTGCAGAACTACTCCACCGGGCGCATCGCGGTCGACGGGGCCACCGGCGCGGGCGAGCGCGAGTTCGCCGAGAATCTCGCCGTGGCGCTGCGCCAGAGCGGCCGCACGGTCACCGTGGCGACCTCCGACGAGGACTTCGACACGGACCTGCTGCTGGTCGCCGGGGAGGCGCTGCAGGGGCCGGAGCTGGCCGGCGGGTGGCGGTATGCGATCTGGGTGGAGGGCGACGATGACGATTCCGAGTACATCCGACAGGTGAAGCCGCGGATGAAGGCGAACGCGATCATCGACAACCGCGACCCCGAGCATCCGCGACGCAGATTTGCCGACAGCTGTTAGCGCGCGCGTTCGATTACCTCTGACACCGGGAGAAAGGCGCCCGACTTCTCCACCTCGTGCACCATCGCGACGAGCGCCGCATTGACCGGCGTCGGCACACGGGTGCCCGCGGCCGCGTCGACGACGGCCCCGTTGAGGTAGTCGATCTCGGTGGGCTGGCCACGCCGGATGCTCTGCTGCGTCGATCCCGGGTTCGGTACCGCGCCCATCCGGCGCCGCATCGCGAGGGGCAGCAGCTGCCCGAGCCAGAGCGGCGCCGCTCCGACCAGTCGCAGGATGCCATTGCCGAGACCATTCATCGGCGCGAAGCGGATGCCGCGAGCGCGCGCCACCCGCACGTTCTCCCGGATGCTCGCCGTCATCGCCCGGCGCAGCCGCCGGTCGGAGATGACGGCCTGCACGCTGAGTCCGGTGATCGCCGGGAGCGCGTTGACCTGGTTGACGATGAGTTTGGTCCACTGGGCCCCGGTGAAGTCGGGCACGAACCGGGTGTCGAGAACCGCGCCGAGCACCTGGGCGACGAAGCGGGCGGGGATGTCGCTGCCGGTGCCGTCGCTGTTCCGGCCGTCCACTCCGACGTAGAGGGGCCCGCCCGTCGTGATGGTCACCACGCCGGGCTCGAGGAAGGACGCTGCGAACACCGCCAGCCCCCCGACGATGTCCGATTTCGGGGCAGCCGTGACGGCCGCGCTGATGCCGGAGAGGCCGTTCTGCACGACGACGACCGGGATGCCGCCCAGCCACTCGAGGTTGTCGCGGATGGCCCCGGGGGCGTCGACCGCCTTGGTGGCGACGATCGCCAGCTCGGGCCGGCGGCTCAGGCGCTCGCCGGCGGTGACGTGGGCGACGTGCTCGCCCCACTGTCCGCTCAGCCGAATGCCCCCGGCCCTGATCGCCGCGAGTCCCGTTCCGCGGGCTGTGACCTCGACATCGTTGCCGGCGCGGTCGAGCAGAGCCGCCAGGGCCCCGCCGATCGCGCCGGCACCGATCACAGCGATTCGCATGACACGAATCTTATGGGGCGACTCCTACTGCACGGCCTTCCGCACCGAGCGACCCGCGGGAAGCAGCAGTGCGAGTACCGCGGATCCGGCGAGCACCGATGCCCCGACCACGACGGCCGGGATGGCGGCGCTGACGTAGCCGGTCGGGGTGAGCTGCCCGCCGGCCCCGGTGAACACGGCCGTGAGCACGGCGATGCCGAGAGCCGTGCCGACCTCGCGGAGCGTGGAGTTGGTTCCGCTGGCCTTGGCGTGGTCGTCCGGCGACATGGTGGCCAGCACCGCGGTCGACATCGGGGCGAACACCAGGCCCATTCCCACACCGGCGATGATGAACGGCGGCAGCATGACCGTGTATTCGACCGTCGCACTCATGGTGAGGGCCAGCCAGAACATCGCGATCGCGGAGAGGGACAACCCGACGACCACGAGCAGCCGGGTGCCGACTCGCGGCGCGACCAGTCCGGCGAGCGGTGCGACGATCATCGGGGCCATGGTCCACGGTGTGGTCTGCACCGCCGCCTCGAGCGGGCTGGCGCCCTGCACGATCTGCAGGAACTGGATGAGGATGAAGACCGAGCCGAAGATCCCGAAGCTGAAGGCGGCCCCGACGATATTCGCCACGGTGAAGCTCCGGTCACGGAAGAGTCTCAGCGGAAGCAGGGGGGTGGGGGTGCGCGACTCCCAGATCACGAAGGCGGCGAGAAGCACCACGCCGAGGACCAGCGAACCGATCACCTGCATGCTGTCCCAGCCGGCCGGGTTGCCGCGGACGATCCCGAACACCACTCCGAGCACACCGAGCCCGACGAGCACCACACCGACGATGTCGGCCCGCAGGCGCGCCCCGAAGCTGTTGGGAAGGGCGATGAGGGCGAGCGGGATGGCGATGACGGCCACCGGCACGTTGATCCAGAAGATGCCCTGCCAGTTCCAGCCCTGCACGACGGCACCCCCGACGAGCGGACCGGCGGCCACGCCGAGGCCGGAGATGCCGCCCCAGATGCCGATGGCGAGCGGACGGAGCCGCAGCGGTACGGAGCCGGCCAGCAGCGTCAGCGAGAGTGGCATCAGCGCGGCACCGCCGACGCCCTGCACGGCCCTGGCCAGGATGAGCTCGGCCGGGCTGGTCGCCAGCGCGGCTCCGGCCGAGGCGAGCGCGAAGATCGTGATGCCGATGACGAACACGGTGCGGCGGCCGAACCGGTCCCCGAGTGCGACGGCCAGCAGGATGAAGGTGGCGAAGCTCAGCGTGTACGCGTTGACGAACCACTGCAGTTCTTCCACCGAGGCGTTGAGCGCCCGGTGGATGACCGGCAGTGCGTTGGTCATGACGAGGTTGTCGAGCGTCGCCATGAACATGGGAAGGGAGGCTGCGATGATCGCGAGCCAGACCGGGATGCGGCGGCGCGGTGCGGCCGGGGCCTCCACCTGCGCGGTGTCGAGAGTTGTCATAGCGGCTCCAGGAAACTTGTTATCGGCTGATTACTTATCGACACTAGTTATCGGCTGATACCATGTCAAGCATGAGTCCAAAGGAATTACGGATGAAGGGCGACGACCGCCGCGAACTCATCCTCGAGGCCGCGACGGTCGCGTTCGGCGACTACGGCTATGTCGGCACGACGACGGCCGTCGTCGCGAAGGCCGCCGGGGTCAGCCAGCCCTACGTCGTGCGGATGTTCGGCACCAAGCAGCAGCTCTTCGTCGAGGTGCTGAAGCGCGCCCTCGACACCCTCATGGCCGCCTTCCGGACCGCGCTCGCGAACGACGACGGACAGACGCCCGGCCGCCGCATCGGAATCGCCTACGTCGACCTGGCGTCGCAGCGCGGGCTCCTGCTCTCCCTGATGCACGGTTTCGTCCTGGGGAAGGATCCGGTGATCGGCAAGGTCGCCAGGGACGGCTTCATGTGCGTCTACAGGTTCCTTCGCGACGAGGCGCGGTTCAGTGCGGATGAGGCCCAGCAGTTCCTGTCCGGAGGCATGCTGATCAACACCCTGGTCGGTCTCCGCATGGTGGACGACTACGACTCGAATCCGGAGGTGCGCGAGCTGCTGGAGGTCGCACTGCCCGAGAAGCTCGACATCCTGCTCGCCCTGCGAGAATCATCAGTGTGAACCGCAGCGGCATTCTCCTCGTCGACAAGCCCGCCGGCATCACCAGCCACGATGCCGTCTCCCGCACCCGCCGCGCCGCCGGCACCAGCAAGGTCGGGCATGCCGGCACCCTGGACCCGATGGCGACCGGGCTGCTCGTGCTCGGCATCAACGCGTCGACCAGGCTGCTCACCTACGTGGTCGGACTCGACAAGGAGTATTCCGCCACCATCCGGCTCGGCTCGGCGACGACGACGGATGACGCCGAGGGCGACCCTCTCGAGGTCGCGTCCCCGGCAGCCGTCGCCGGCATCACGGAGGCCCAGGTCGCGGCGGGGCTCGTCAACCTCACCGGCGTGGTGCGGCAGGTGCCGAGCAGCGTCAGTGCGATCAAGGTGGACGGCAGGCGCGCATACGCGCTGGTTCGCGCGGGGGAGACCGTGGAGCTCGCGGCGCGCACCGTCACGATCGCGTCGATCGAGGTGCTCGCCTCGCGGCGGGGCGATGGCGTCCTCGACGTGGACGTGCGGGTGGAGTGCTCATCGGGTACCTACATCCGCGCGATCGCGCGTGATCTGGGCGCCGCCCTCGGCGTTGGCGGTCATCTGACGGCGCTGCGGCGGACCCGGATCGGCCCGTTCGACGTGCTGGACGCGGTCACCGAGCTGACGCCGGAACACGTGGAATCCGCCCTGCTCGCACCCGCCGAGGCGGCGATGCGCCTGTTTCCGCACTGGCGGCTCACCGCGGAGGAGGCGGCGGACCTCGCCAATGGGAAGCGGGTGGCTCACGCCGGTCCTGACTCCGGCCCGATCGCCGCGATCGCGCCCGACGGCGGCCTCGTCGGACTCGTCCAGCGCGTCTCGGGCGTCGCCAAGAGCATCGTGAATTTCCCGCCGGACACGCTCGAGGATGCCGAATGATCGTCTGGTTCGCCTTCGCCCAGATCTCGGTCGCGGCGCTCGGCGGGATCCTCTGCCTGGTGCTCGGGTTCGCCGGCCGCAAGCCCGACGACTACAGTCTCGGCTCCGCCGCTCTCGTCGAACTGCTGCTCGTGGTGCAGCTCGTGGTCGCGATCGTCGCGCCCGGTGTCGGCAATCCCTCGACCGGCAACGTGCTCGAGTTCTATACCTACCAGGTGGCCGCGCTCGTCATCGTGCCGCTGGCGGTCTTCTGGGCGCTCGTGCAGCGGGACCGCTGGAGCACCGTCGTCGTCGGCGTCGCCGACCTCTCGATCGCAGTGATGCTCTTCCGCATGTACGAGATCTGGGTGCTCGGCATCGCCTGACCGCGAGTGGCCTAATCTAGACGGGATGGCTACCCAGAATCGCACCACCGGCGTCGGCCGGGTGCTCGTCGTGGTCTACGGCATTCTCGCGGTGGCCGCGACCGGCCGGTCGGTGTTTCAGATCATCGACCGTTTCCACGAGGCGCCGGTCGCCTTCTCACTGTCCGCACTGGCCGCCGTCGTCTACATCGTCGCCACCGTCGCGCTCGTCGCGCCGGGCCCGGCCTGGTACCGGGTCGCGCTGGTCACCATCAGCTTCGAGCTGCTCGGCGTGCTGGTGGTCGGCACGATCACCGTGTTCTCACCGGACCTCATCGGTCTCGCCAGCAACGACCCCTTCGGCCGCACCGCCACAGTCTGGTCCAGCTATGGGCTCGGCTACCTGCTGGTTCCGCTCGTGCTCCCGGTGCTCGGACTGCTCTACCTCCGCCGCCGCGGCAGGGCGGTCGTCGAGGCGGTGTGATGCAGTTCTACAACGGCCTCAGGGATGTCCCGGAGGGGTTCGGCCCGTCCGCGGTGACGATCGGCAAGTTCGACGGGGTGCACCTCGGTCACCGGCGGGTCATCGACGTGCTCAAGGCCGCGGCAGACCAGCTCGGCCTCGCGTCCGTCGTGGTCACCTTCGACCGGCATCCGCTGGCCTTGCTCAGTCCGGAGAACCGCCCGCCCTCGGTCACCAGCAACGACCAGAAGCGCGAGCTGCTGGCCGCGACCGGAATCGATGCGACGGTGATGATCCCGTTCACCCGGGAGTTCAGCGAGGAGGAGCCGGAGCAGTTCGTCGACTCCGTGCTGGTGCGGGCGCTGCGTGCCCGGCTGGTCTTCGTCGGGTCCAACTTCCGGTTCGGTCATCGCGGGCGCGGCGACGTGGCGCTGCTCACCGAGCTCGGCGTGAGCGCGGGCTTCGAGGTGCGCCAGGTCGACCAGGCGCTCGCCGACGGGGGGCGACCCGTCTCATCGACCCTCGTCCGGGAACTGCTCGATCGCGGCGAGGTGGCAGGTGCCGCGACGCTGCTCGGCCGGCCGCCGTCGATCCGGGGCACCGTCGTGCACGGCTTCGAGCGCGGCCGCGCCCTCGGCTACCCGACGGCCAACCTCTCGCACGAGGTCGAGGGCTTCATCCCCGCCGACGGCGTGTACGCGGCCCGCCTCACCGTCGACGGCCGCACCATGCCCGCGGCCGTCTCCGTCGGCAACAACCCGACCTTCGACGGCGTGCCCGACAAGCAGGTCGAGGCCCACGTGCTCGACGAGGTGCTCGACCTCTACGACAAGACCGTGACCATCGACTTCATCGACTACATCCGGCCGATGAACCGCTTTCCGGATGTCGATGCGCTGGTCAGGCAGATGAACGCCGACGAGCAGCGGGTCCGGCGCATACTCGCCGTGCCCGATCGGTGACGGTCGTCGCGCCCACGGCACCGCTCTGGCGCGGCCGTGCGCTGGCCCTGGTCGGCATCGTGCTCGTGGCGGTCAACCTGCGAACCGCCGTCTCCGCGATCTCGCCGATCGTGAGCCAGGTCAGGGTCGACCTGCCGATGGGCAGCGTCGCCCTGGGACTGCTGGGGAGCGTGCCGCCGGTGGTGTTCGCGCTGTCCGCGATCATCACGCCGATCCTGGCGCGCCGGGTCGGTCTCGAGCGGCTCCTGCTCATCGCGATCGCCGGGATGGTGGTCGGACACGCGGTGCGCGCGACAGCCCCCGGCTTCGTTGTGCTGCTGGTCGGCACGATCGTGACGATCGCCGGCGCCGGCATCGGCAATGTGTTGCTGCCCCCACTGGTGAAGCGGTACTTCCCGGATCGGGTGGGGCTGCTCACCTCGATCTACGCGCTGCTGCTCGCCGTCAGCGCCGCCGTGCCGGCGGTCATCGCCACGCCGGTGGCCGATTCCGCCGGCTGGCGGTTCTCCCTCGCGGTGTGGGCGGCCTTCGCCGTCACCGCGGCCATTCCGTGGTCCGCCGCCCTGGTCGCGCGACGTCGCGCGCGGGTGGTCGACGTACCCGGTGACGAGTCGCCCGAGCTCGCAGAACCGGATGCGGAGATGGTCGGCCGCATCTGGCATTCGAAGGTCGCCTGGGCGATCGCCATCGCCTTCGTCTCGTCCAGTTTCAGCGTGTACGCGCTGTTCGCCTGGCTGCCCGAACTGCTCGTGCAGACGGCGGGGGTCACCCCCATCCAGGCCGGCGCCCTGCTGGCCCTGAACAGCGTGGTCGGCGCCCCGAGCGCCATACTCCTGCCGCTGCTCACCATTCGCGTACGCCGCGTCGCGGTGCTCATCTGGGTGGGGGTGGCCTTCTTCGTGATCGCCTACCTCGGTCTCCTGTTCCTACCCGCCAGTGGAACGGTGGTCTGGGTGCTGCTGGCCGGGGCGGGTCCGCTGATCTTCCCGGTCTGCCTCACCCTGATCAACCTGCGCACCCGCACGCAGCGCGGCTCGGTGGCCCTCAGCGGGTTCGCGCAGGCCGTCGGTTACACCCTGGGGGCTCTCGGCCCGCTGCTGTTCGGGGTGCTGCACTCGCTCACCGGGGGATGGGTGGCGCCGCTGGTGCTGCTGCTCGTCGTCTCGCTGGCCGCCGCCGTGGTCGCGCCGGTGCTCTCCCGGCCGACCTTCGTCGAGGACGAGCTCGATGCCCGCGGCCGCCGACTCGCCGCACGGTCCTAGCCGACCACCTCGGCCCGGTGGATGAGGGCGGCGGCGCCGATGAGCGGCCCATCGCTCGAGAGCCCCGACGGCACGATCCTCACCTTGGTCACGAAACCGAACTTGCGGCGGGTGGCGACCGCGGTGCGCATGTGCTCGAACAGGTCGGGCGTCACATGCGAGAAGCCGCCGCCGATCGCGACCAGCTCGAGGTCGACCAGGGCGGTCGCGGAGGCGATGGCCTGGCCGATGGCCCGGCCCGACCGCTCGATGGCCGCGATGGCCACCTCGTCGCCGTCGCGATAACCCGCGCCGAGCTCCTCGCCGGTGCTGCCCTGCCAGCCCTGCAGCCGGGCCCATTCCACGGTGTGCGGTCCCGACGCGACGGCCTCGACGCAGCCGATGCCGCCGCACGGGCAGGGGTCGGTGAAGCCGGCGACCTCGACGTGGCCGATGTGGCCGGCGTTGCCCGTCGGGCCGGAGACCGTGTTGCCGTGCAGGATGAGTCCGCCGCCGATGCCGGTCGACACGATCATCCCCATGACGTTGTCGTAGCCCTGGGCGGCGCCGACCCAGTGCTCGGCCAGGGTGATGCAGATGCCGTCCATGCGCAGCACCACCGGAATCTCGGCGGGCACCGCGGCGATCACCTGGTCGCGCAGCGGGTAGTCCCGCCAGACCGCGAGATTGAGGGGAGAGACCGTGCCGTTGGCCTCGTCGATCGGCCCGGCCGACCCGATTCCGGCGCCGAGCAGCGTGACACCCGCGGGCAGGGCGGCGAGGGCGAGGGCGATCACCTCGTCGACGGCGAGCGCGAGCTGCTCCGAGGTCGAGCCCTTGCCGGTCGGTGCCCGGAAACGGCTCGGTGCGAGCACCGTGCCGGCCGGATCGACGAGTGCGGCTTCGACCTTGGTGCCGCCGAGATCGATCGCGAGGGCGTAGCCGCCGCTCACGTCGTGCTCCCGGCGATGAGGGTCAGGATCGCCAGGACCACGATCATGCCCACGATGCCGACGATCGGCCAATAGAACGCGACCCGCCCGCGCACCAGGAACAGGACGAACACGACCGTCGTCACGAGCCAGACCAGCGCGAGCAGCAGCTGGAACGGCAGGTTGAGGCCGTCGTGCGGCGGCGCGAACTGCAGGTACAGCGGCAGCTGCAGCAGCTCGATCACGCCGAGGAGGGCGATGACGATGCCGACGACGAGGTCGAGGATGAACAGGGCGCGGGTGCGTGGACGCCGTGCGGAGGGGGGCTTCGACGACATGGGACCAGCCTATGGGACTCGCGTGCTGCTCATATGAGCACGACCGACAACATTTGTTGATATGCGCCCCTGACGGACGTACGCTGGGCACATGCCCGCCACCGATGACCTCATGCTCGTGCGTGCGGCGGAGCTCTACTACGAAGAGAACAAGACGCAGGACGAGATCGGCGCGCTGCTGCGGGTCACCCGCTGGAAGGTGGGCAGGCTGCTCGCGCAGGCTCGCGACGCGGGAATCGTCCGCATCGAGATCGTGCACCCGCGCGCGCGGCGCACGTCGCTCGAGCACCAGCTGGTGGAACGGTTCGGACTCGCGGATGCCGTCGTCGTGCCACTCTCCGCGACAGGCTCGGCGGATGACGCACAGGCGGTGCCCGCCGCGGCGTCGGACTACCTGGCCGCGCTGCGGCCCATCCCGCGCACCCTCGGCGTCAGCTGGGGCAGGACGATCGACGCCGTTGCGCAGGCCCTCCCCGGGGGCTGGGCGAGCGGTGTCAACGTCGTCCAGGTCAACGGCGGGCTCAGCCTCAGCCGGCACGGCAGCGATGCCGCGGCCACGGCGGTCACGATCGCGCAGAAGGCGGGCGGGACGGCGACCACGCTGCCGATCCCGGCCATCCTGGAGCGCCGCGAGACCCGCGCGGTCATCGAGGCCGACCGCACGGTCGCCGCGGCGCTCGCCCGGGCCGACTCGGCATCCGCGTACCTGTACAGTGCCGGGGTGGCCGACGCCGACTCGGTGCTGGTGGAGAGCGGCTATCTGACCAAGGATGACGTGGCCCAGCTCGTGCGCAAGGGCGCGGTCGGCGACGTGCTGGGCCGGTACATCGACGCGTTCGGCACCATCGTCGACGTGGGCCTCGACGCGCGGACGGTCGGCCTCGGACTGGACCGGCTGAGGGCGGCGCCGACCGCGATCGCGGTGATCTCCGGCGAGGCGAAGCACCGGGTCGCCCACGCCGTCGTCTCGAACGGGCTGTGCACGATTCTCGTCACCGACGAGCGGACGGCGCTGTCGGTATTGAAGCAACACCATCACGAGCTCGAGGAGTCGGCATGACCATCGAACAATCCGTGGCGCTCGCGCCGGCGGCGCGCGCCATCGACCTGATCGGGGGCGACCTCACCGAGAAGAGTCTCCGGCTGCACCTGGAGGGCCTGCCTGGCGTGGACGCGGTCGGCCTGGAGGCGCGGGCGGCCGGCCTCGGCACCCGCTCCATCAAGACCACATCGAAGGCCTCGGCGCTGGACACCATCATCCGGCTCATCGACCTCACCACGCTGGAGGGCGCCGACACTCCCGGCAAGGTGCAGTCCCTGGTCGCCAAAGCGCTCACGCCCGACCCGTCCGACCTCACGACGCCTCGCGTGGCGGCCGTGTGCGTCTACGGGGACATGGTGCCGTACGCGGTCGCGGCGCTCGGGCCGAACTCGGGCGTGAACGTCGCCGCCGTGGCGACGGCGTTCCCGAGCGGGCGCGCATCGCTGCCGGTGAAGCTCGCCGACACACGGGATGCGGTGGCCGCCGGTGCGGACGAGATCGACATGGTCATCGACCGCGGTGCGTTCCTCTCCGGCCGGTACGGCCTGGTGTTCGACCAGATCGTCGCCGTCAAGGAGGCGTGCCGCCGAGACGACGGCAGCTACGCGCACCTCAAGGTGATTCTCGAGACGGGCGAGCTGAACACCTACGACAACGTTCGTCGCGCGTCGTGGCTCGCCATCCTCGCGGGCGGCGACTTCATCAAGACCTCCACCGGCAAGGTCGCGCCCGCCGCGACGCTCCCCGTCACGCTGCTCATGCTGCAGGTGGTGCGGGACTGGTACCGCCTCACCGGCGAGCGGATCGGGGTGAAGCCGGCCGGCGGCATCCGCTCGTCGAAGGACGCCATCAAGTACCTCGTCACCGTCGCCGAGACCGTCGGCGAGGACTGGCTCGACCCGCACCTGTTCCGCTTCGGCGCGTCGAGCCTGCTCAACGACGTGCTGCTGCAGCGCCAGAAGATCGCAACCGGCCACTACTCCGGCCCCGACTACGTAACGATCGACTGAGCGGATTGAACTTGTCGAAATCTCACCAAGGAGATAGCCCCATGTCATTTCTCGACTACGCACCGGCCCCCGAATCGCCGTCGATCCTGCACCTGAAGAAGAGCTACGGCCTGTTCATCGACGGCGACTTCGTCGAGGGTTCGGGCAAGTCCTTCACGACGATCTCGCCGGCGGATGAGCACACGATCGCCGAGATCGCCTCCGCGGATGCCGGGGACGTCGACCGCGCCGTGGCGGCGGCCCGCAAGGCGTACACCCTCACATGGTCGAGGCTGAGCGGCGCCGACCGCGGCAAGTACCTCTACCGCATCGCCCGCCTGGTGCAGGAGCGTGCCCGCGAGCTCGCGGTGGCCGAGAGCCTCGACAACGGCAAGCCGATCAAGGAGAGTCGTGACGTCGACGTTCCGCTCGTCGCCGCCTGGTTCTTCTACTATGCCGGGTGGGCCGACAAGCTCGACTACGCCGGTCTCGGGCCGAACCCCCGAGCGCTCGGGGTGGCGGCGCAGGTGATCCCGTGGAACTTCCCGCTGCTGATGCTGGCCTGGAAGATCGCGCCCGCGCTCGCCGCAGGCAACACCGTGGTGATCAAGCCGGCCGAGACCACGCCGCTGTCGGCGCTGATCTTCGCCGAGATCCTGCGGCAGGCCGACCTGCCGAAGGGCGTGGTCAACATCATCACCGGCGCCGGGGACACCGGTGCGCTGCTGGTCAACCACCCCGACGTGAACAAGGTGGCGTTCACCGGGTCCACCGCGGTGGGTCGCGCGATCGCGAAGTCGACCGCCGGTACCGGCAAGAAGCTGACCCTCGAGCTCGGCGGCAAGGCGGCGAACATCGTCTTCGACGACGCCCCGCTCGACCAGGCCATCGAGGGCATCGTCAACGGCATCTTCTTCAACCAGGGCCACGTCTGCTGCGCCGGGTCGCGCCTGCTGGTGCAGGAGAACATCGAGTCCGAGGTCGTCGACCGGCTGAAGGACCGGCTCAGCTCCCTGCGCATGGGGGAGCCGCTCGACAAGAACACCGACATCGGGGCGATCAACTCCCGCGAGCAGCTGGATCGCATCCGTGCACTCAGCGACATCGGCGAGCAGGAGGGCGCGACCCGCTGGAGCGCGCCGTGCGAGATCCCGGCGAAGGGTTTCTGGTTCGCGCCGACCATCTTCACCGGCGTCGAGACCAGCCATCGCATCGCCCGCGAGGAGATCTTCGGGCCGGTGCTCAGCGTGCTGACGTTCCGAACCCCGGCCGAGGCGATCGCCAAGGCCAACAACACGCCATACGGGCTGTCGGCGGGCATCTGGAGCGACAAGGGCTCGAAGGTGCTGGCCGTGGCCGACAAGCTGCGCGCCGGCGTCATCTGGGCGAACACATTCAACAAGTTCGATCCGTCGTCGCCGTTCGGCGGCTACAAGGAGTCCGGTTACGGCCGCGAGGGCGGCCGCCACGGCCTCGCCGCGTACCTGGCCTCGCGGGTCGAGCCTGTCGAGACCTCAGCTGCGAAGAACAGGAGCTCGAAATGACCCACCTCGCCATCCCGAAGACCTACAAGCTCTACATCGGCGGCGCGTTCCCGCGCAGCGAGTCGGGCCGCACCTACGAGGTCAGCACCGTGAAGGGCGCCTTCCTGGCCAACGCCGCGAAGGCATCCCGCAAAGACGCCCGCGACGCCGTCGTGGCGGCGCGCGCGGCGTTCCCCGGATGGTCGGGGGCGACCGGCTACAACCGCGGCCAGGTGCTCTACCGCATCGCCGAATTGCTGGAGGGCCGCCGTGCCCAGTTCGTGGACGAACTCCGCAGCACGGACGGCCTCACCGAGGCCGCCGCGCTGAAGCAGGTAGACGCGGCCATCGACGCCTGGGTCTGGTACGCCGGCTGGGCCGACAAGTACCTGCAGGTGGCGGGCAACGGCAACCCCGTGGCGGGCCCGTACTTCAACATCTCGACCCCCGAGCCGACCGGTGTGGTGGCCGTCATCGCGCCGCAGACGCAGGGATTGCTCGGACTGGTCAGCGTGATCGCGCCGGTCATCCTCAGCGGCAACACCGTGGTCGTAGTGGCGAGCGAATCGTCGCCACTGAGCGCGATCAGCCTCGCCGAGGTGCTCGCCACGAGCGACGTGCCCGGCGGAGTCGTCAACGTACTGACCGGCTCGGCGGCCGAGATCGCGCCGTGGCTCGCCAGTCATGCCGACGTCAACGCGCTCGACCTGGCCGGTGCCGAAGGTCTGGACTGGATCGACCTGCAGGTCGCCGCCGCCGACACCCTGAAGCGCGTGCTGCCGCCCGAGTCGGGCGTTCCCGCGCTCGCGGTGGACCGCATCACCTTCTTCACCGAGACGAAGACGGTGTGGCATACCAAGGCACTCATCTGATGGCCGGCTACGTCATCGGCGGAGTGCTGGTGCTCATCGGCCTCGCCGGCGGCATCTACGGCCAGATGCTCCGGAGGCGCGGCCGAAAGTAGCGAGAGAGGTTTGCCGGGTGCTGGCGTACCCTGGATCTCACCATGACCGACAACACTGTGCTGTTCCTGGGCGACAGCATCACGGCGCACGGGGACTGGCAGACCTGGTTCCCCGACGTCAACACCCTCAATTTCGGCGTATCCGGCAACACCACCGACGATGTGATCGCGCGCATCGACTCGGTCATCGCGGCCGACCCCGACGAGATCATCGTGCTGGTCGGCACCAACGACCTGGGCACCCGCCAGACCGTCGAGCACCTGGTGCGCAACATCCAGTCGATGATGGTCGACCTGCGGCGCGAGCTTCCCGGTTCGCGGATGCTGCTGCAGTCGATCATGCCGCGCGGTCGCGAGTTCGCGGAGCGCATCCAGGAGGCGAACATCCATCTCCGGCAGTTCGCCGCCACCGTGCACGCGCAGTACCTCGACCTGTGGCCGGCCCTCGCGCTGGACGACGGCGAGCTGAACCCGGTGTACTCCGACGACCGGCTGCACCTCAACGACGCCGGTTACCAGGCCTGGCTGTCGGAGCTCCGCCCGGGGCTGGAGCGGCTGCGCGAGGAACCGCCGATGTCGCGACCGATCCAGGTGATCCACGTCGACGACTACGCGCGACCGGAGCTGTAGCGCCCTACAGCTTGCGCACCAGCCGCGTGTAGAAGTCGACGCCGCGCAGGAAGGTGGAGACGTGCATCCGCTCGTTCATCGCGTGCAGGGTGCCGCGCTCCGCAAGAGACATCTCGAAGGGTGAGAACCGGTAGACGCTGTCGCTGATCGTCGTGAAGTGCCGTGAGTCGCTGGCGCCGAGCATGATGTACGGCGTGACGATCGTGCCCGGGTAGGTCTCGTCGATCGTCTCGGAGAGCATCCGCCAGGCGTCCCCGCTGGTCGGCGAGACCGGGGACGGTTCGTTCGGTTGCAGCACGTCGAGCCGGACCAGGGGGTCGCGGACAGCCTTCCGCACGTGCTCGACGGTCGCCGCGACGGAGGAGCCCACGGCGACCCGGATGTTGACGGTCGCGACCGCGCGCTCGGCCAGCGCGTTCGCGGCCTGGCTGCCATCGAGCATCGTGACCGCCTGGGTGGTGCGCACCATCGCCCTGGTCTCGTCGCTCAGCCGCCCGAACAGCATCAGCAGCAGCGGTCGGGTCAGCGCGAGGTTGCGGAAGATCCAGCGCAGCGGGTTGCGGGCGTGCGCGCCCACCGTACGGATCATCTCGAGGTTCGTCGGTGTGAAGTGGGAGCGGAACGGTCTGGTGTTGAGCCGCACGATCGCCCGGGCCAGGCGCACCGTGGCCGAGAGCCTCGGCGGAGTGGAGGCGTGGCCGCCATCCTGGTCGACGGTGAGCGTCAGCGTCAGGATGCCCTTCTCGCTCACGCCGACCACGGCGATCGGGTCCGTGACTCCGGGGAAGATGCCCTCGACGACGGCCCCGCCCTCGTCAAGCACGAAGCCGGGACGGATGCCGCGGTCCGCGAGCAGCTCGACGATCGCCTGCGCGCCCGAGCCGACGGTCTCCTCGTCGTGCCCGAAACTCAGGAAGAGGTCCCGCTCCGGAACCTGCCCTGCCGCCGCCGCGGCTTCGACCCCCTCCAGCACGGCGACCAGCGATCCTTTGTCGTCGAGGGTTCCGCGGCCCCAGACCAGCTGGTCCTCGCCCTCACCGACCAGTTCGGCGGCGAACGGAGGGTGGGTCCAGCCGGCGTCGGTGGCGGAGACGACGTCGTAGTGGGCCATGAGCACGGAGGGCGGGCCGTCGGTTCGGCCTTTCCAGTGATAGAGCATCGAGTGGCCGGCGACCAGTTCGCGCTCGAGCGCGGTGTGGAGGGCCGGGTAGAGCCTCGGCAGCTCCGCGACGAACCGGTCGAACAGCGCCCAGTCGGTGTCCGCCGGGTCCAGCCGGGAGATGGTGGGGATGCGGACCAGGGTCCTGAGGTGTTCGAGCGCTGCGTCCATGCACTCATTGTCCCCGACCGGGTCGGGCAGAATGGTTCCATGGCCCAGTACCCGACCCCAAAATACCGTCGCACCGCATTCGCCCCCGGAATCCTCGGGGCCATCGTGCTGCTGGCGGGACTGGCCCTGCTCGACAACCCGGGCGGCTACCTGTTCATCCGGTTCGGGGTCGCGATCCTCGCCCTCATCGTGCTGGTGTTCGCCTGGCAGGCGAAACACTGGTGGTGGCTGCTGCCACTGCTGGTGATCGCCGCCGCGTGGAACCCGATCTTTCCGCCGAAGTTCTCCGGGCAGTGGTGGGTGGCCGCGCAGTTCGTCGCGGCGCTCGTGTTCATCGCCGCCGGCATCCTGATCCGCATCCGGAATCCCGAGGATCGCAACAAGCGGAGCTAGGCGTACTCTCCGTGCCATGACCTCGCTCTGGCTCGACCGCTCATCCGCCGTGGAGACCGACCCCTTCGAGCCGGAGTCGCGGTGGGACATCGCGGTGATCGGCGCGGGGCTCACCGGTCTGGTCACCGGCCTCCTCTTCGCCCGGGCCGGCCGGCGGGTGGTCGTTCTCGAGGCGCGCGAGGTGGGCGCGGTGGCGACGGGCAACACGACGGCGAAGCTGAGCCTGCTGCAGGGCAGCCACCTGTCCGGCATCCTCCGCCACAGCACCCGGTCGACCGCGCAGGCCTACGTGGATGCCAATCGCGAGGGGATGGAGTGGCTGCTGCGTTACTGCGCCGAGCACGGCGTGCCCGTGCAGCGGCAGGACGCGTACAGCTACGCCCCCACGGTGAACGAGATGCAGCGGGTGGACGAGGAGTTCCGCGCGGCGACCGCGCTCGGTCTCGACGTCGAGCTGACGACCGCGCTCCCGGTGCCCTTTCCCGCCGCGTCGGCCGTGCGCCTGCCCGGGCAGGCGCAGTTCGATCCGATGGATGTGCTCTCCGCGCTGGCGGCGGACTTCCGCTCCCACGGCGGCACCCTCGTGGAGGGCGTTCGGGCCACCGGCGTGCGCGCGTCCTCGCCCGCCCGGGTACGAACCGGCCGGGGCATCGCCTGGGCGGACCGCGTGGTGCTCGCCACCGGCACCCCCTTTCTCGGCCGGGGCCTGTATTTCGCCAAGACCGAGGCCCGCCGGTCGTACGCGATGGCGTTCCGGGTGCCGGGGGAGGTGCCGGACGGGATGTATCTCTCGGTGGGCCGGCCGACCCGGTCGGTGCGGTGGACGCCGGTGGATGGCGAGCGCCGGCTGCTGGTCGGCGGCGACGGGCATCCGGTCGGCCGCACCGTGCCGAGCGACCACGTCGACGCGCTGCTCGAGTGGACGGCCGACCACTTCCCGGGAGCCGAACTCACCCACTCCTGGTCGGCGCAGGACTACAGCTCGGCCAGCGGCATCCCGTTCGTCAGCTGGATGCCGCGCTCGCGCAGACGCGTCTACCTCGCGACCGCGTACGGAAAGTGGGGCATGACCAACGCGGTCTCGAGCGCACTGACGCTCGCCGCGGACATCCTGGGCGGCAACCTCCCCTGGGCGACGAAGCTGCATCGCCGCGTGACCACCCTCCCCGATGTCGGCACCGTCCTCGGCGCGAACACGGCCGTCGGGGTCGCCGCGGTGCGCGGCTGGGCCGGCGCCTGGCTGCAGACACCGCCGTCCACAGCGCCGCTGGAGGGCCACGGCTCGGTGACGCACGAGGGACTGCGACCGGTCGGCATCGCCACCGTCGACGGCGTGATCTGTTCGGTGTCGGCGATCTGCCCGCACCTGTTCGGGGTGGTCGGCTGGAACGACGTGGAGCAGAGCTGGGACTGCCCGCTGCACGGCTCGCGGTTCAGCGCCACCGGCGAGAGGCTCGAGGGACCGGCCGTCGACGATCTTTGGTAGCGCGGTCTCGCATAGGGTTCCTTAAGGATGCTGTCGGCCGACCGCCAGCAGCAACAGTGGGGTTCCATAGCGCGCTGCCAGATCCTGCTGTCTGACAAGTAAGGAGCAAACCAATGTCAGACACACTCGTCGAACAGCCGGTCGTCGCTGAACCTGTCGCTCGCGACACCTCGGCACGGAAATTCGGCAAGGGCGCCGTCGCGGGCATCATCGTCGGGGCGGTCATCGTGATCGCCGCGGCGTTCGGCGGCGGCTTCATCGTCGGTTCCGGTGCGCATGCCGGCCCGTTCGGCTCATCGAACGCCGGCCAGCACGGTCCGGGTGGTTTCGGCGGCACGCCGCCGAACGGCCCGGGTGCGCAGAACGGACGGCAGGCCGGCCCCCCCGGCGGCCAGAACAACAACAACCAGAACAACAACAACCAGAACAACAACAACCAGAACGGCTGAGCCGGGCGGCATCCAGCCGCACCGGGTACGATGGTCGAACTCCAAGGCGGGCTCCGAGGTTCTCGGGCCCGCCTTGCTCGATCCAGACATGCCGAGCTGAAACAGGTCAGAATGACGGATGTCGTCCAGCCGGTACGCGACGCGGGCGCGGCCATCGCCCGGCGCCGCCTTCGCGACGATGTCGTCGTCAGCCACGGGCTGCTCTCGCTCCTCAACACATCGCTCACCCCGTCGGATGCGACGACAGCCGACCTGCTCTTCCTGCGGGCCGCACTCGACTCGGCCGGTATCGAGCTGCTGCTGGTTCGCGGACAGGACGAGCGGCCGGTGCTGGTCATCGACCGCCGGCTCCGCAAGACGGTGCAGCGGATTCTCGCCGCCGCCTGTGCGGATGAACCGTTCTATGCCCGGCGTGTCGAGGGCGTGCGTACCCACCCGAGCCTGGTCGCCGACGGCCATTTCACCGACCGCGCCACCGGCGCGATCCTGCTGTTCCGTCCCCGGGTCACCGCGGCCGGCGGTCTGCGGTACGGCGCGGCCGGCGCCGTGCGCGTCGAGTTCTGGCGTTTCGGTGATGACACGATCTCGGCGCCGTCCCCCAATTCGCTGACCCGGCCGCGCCTGCCGCGGGCGGAGTTCGTGACCGAGCAGGTGGAGAGGTACGGCCAGCGGTGGACCACCCTCGCGGGGATGTTCACGCCGCGGGCCGACGACATCCGGTTCGACATCGACATCGTGTTCTCCTGGGTGGACGGCTCGTCGATCGAGTGGCAGCGCGCGCGGGCGCGCCGCATGCAGAGCTACGTGGTGGGGGAGGGCGACGACTCGCAGGCACGCTTCCGGCAGCTCGACGAACTGAAGTATGCGCTGCGCTCAGTGCACCTCTTCGCGCCCTGGATCAGGAACGTCTACATCGTGACCGACTCGCCGCCGCCGGAGTGGCTGGCCGAGCATCCGCGGGTGCACGTGGTCCGCAGCGCGGAGTTCTTCGCCGACCCATCGGTGCTGCCGACGCACAACTCGCATGCGGTGGAGAGCCAGCTGGCGAACATCCCGGGCATCGCCGAGCACTTCCTCTACTCGAACGACGACATGTTCTTCGCCCGCCCCATCTCAGCCCAGTCCTTCTTCTCGGCCGGCGGGGTCACCCGATTCATCGAGGCGACCACCCGCATCGGGCTCGGCGAGAACAACGCCGAGCGCAGCGGATTCGAGAACGCCGCGCGGGTGAACCGACGCCTTCTGGAGGAGCGCTTCGGCGTGGTGATCACCCGGCACCTCGAGCACACCCCGGTTCCGCTGGTGAAGTCGGTGATGCGCGAACTGCAGGCCGAGTTCCCCGAGGAGTTCCGGCGCACGGCGGCCAGCCGGTTCCGTTCGGCGACCGACATCTCGGTGACCAACTCGCTGTATCACTACTACGCACTGCTGACCGGCCGTGCCGTGATCGAGCGCAACGTCAAGGCCCTCTACGTCGATACCACGGCCAAGAGCGGGCTCACCGCGATGCGCAAGGTACTTACGAAGCGCAACGTCGATCTCCTCTGCCTCAATGACGGGAGCTTCCCGGAGATCACGGACGAGGAGCGCGCGGATGCCGTCCGATCATTCCTGGACGGCTACTACCCGATCGCCGGGCCGTGGGAGCGACCCGCGGTGCCGGCCACCCTGGGCCAGCTGGGTTAGGTCCAGCAGTCTGACGAAGCCAGCAGTCTGAAGAAGCCAACAGTCTGAAGAAACTAGAACAGCTCTGCCAGCTCCAGGGGCCTGGTGTCGAGGTCGTCGTCGACGGGCGCCGGCATGGTGCGGGTCGGCCGGATGGTGACGCCCCTGTCGGCCAGGATCGCGGCCGTCTGCTCGGCGCTGGTGTATGAGACCTCGGCATAGTCTCCGAGGGGCACCACCGAATGCAGCACCGACTCCTCATACACGTGCACCAGATTGAACGACTGGGCGCCGTCCCGCGCCAGGGTGCCGCGGCTGCCGTCCGCGGCCGCGGCGACGTTCAGGTCCTGCGTGTAGCAGGTGGCCGACGCGACCGACACCGGCACGCCGGCGAAGGTGGAGGCGGTCGAGTAGTGCAGGTGGCCGGCGATGATGCTGCGGATGTCCGACCCGCGAACGACCTCGGCGAGCGCCTCCTGGTTGCGCAATTCGACGAGGATCGCGAGGTCCTGCACGCTCGGCACCGGCGGATGGTGCATGGCGAGAATCGTGCCGTGGGGCGCCTGATAGGCGAGCTCTTCGGCGAGCCAGTCGAGCTGCGCATCCGTCACCAGTCCGTGGTGCGCACCCGGAACGGTCGAGTCGAGGGCGATGATGCGCAGCCCGTTGATGTCGTAGACGCGGTCCACCGGTGCGCTGGACGGGTACTGGCCGAGCAGCGTGGACCGGAACGCCCCGCGGTCGTCGTGGTTGCCCATCACCCAGATCACCTGGGCGCCGAGCCTCCCCGCGGCCGGCTCGACGATCGAACGGAGCGTGTCGTAGGCTCGCGGGTCGCCGACATCCGCCAGGTCGCCGGTGAAGACGAGGGCCTCGGGGCGTGCCCCCGACGCCTCGAGGCCGGCGAACAGCCTGCGCAGGTGAGCCTCGCTGTCGACGGAGCCGTAGAGGCCGGACCCGCCTGCGACCAGGTGCGTGTCGCTCAGATGAACGATGAAGTGGTCAGGGCGGGGAAACTGAGCTTCGTAGGGCTCCGTTTGGTGGGGCGCGCTGTCGGGCATTCTGTAATCGAATCACGCGTCTCTGGACGGGCGGTTAACGCGAGACGGCGATCCGTACCCCCACAACGGGGGTGGTGGGTGTGCGCGATGCGGCGCGAACGCGGTAAACTGTGCGGACAACCCGGCGTACCCTTTCATCGTCCCGACCTCGCGCGTCGAACGTTCGATACAGAACGTTCGGCAGCGAGTTGCTCAGGTCAGGGTCGCCGGCACAGTGCATAAGGCATCCAACCGCACCACGGGCCACCCGTGGTGCTTTCGCCAGATGGAGAAGCATGGCTCGGTCCGCCAACGGACAGTCGTCGCCCAACAAGGCAACGTCCCAGAAATCGACGACCCAGAAGTCGACGACCCAGAAATCGACACAGCAGACACAGCGCAAGCGCTCGTCGGGCACGGCGCAGCGCACCCCGCGCCGCTCACGGGGGGCCGACGACGTCGGCGTCATCCCCGTGCTCGCCCGCGCTGTGCGCGAGGTGGAGGGCGCTGCGGAGCGCGGCAAGGTCGGACCGACCAACCGCACCAAGTTCCAGGTGATCGCGCTGCTCATGCGCGAGGAGCGCGCGAAGGCGAAATCCGACAAGCAGCTGACCGATGCCGAGCGTGCGGAGACCCTGAAGCGCCTCGACGGTGTCGCGACCATCCTGGCCAAGACCGCCGCGCGCGACACCTCCCTCATCCAGCTGCTCGCCGAGGAGACGGCGGTCACGGATGCCGCCCGCAAGCTCCGCAGGGACATGCTGATCGCCGCCGGTATCGAGCTGTCGCCGGACGAACTCATCATCGTCAAAGAACCGGTCGCGGCGGCCCCCGCGGCCGAGAAGCAGGTGGTGCCGCAGTCGGTGATCGCCCGCCAGCTCTCCAACCCCTTCCTCGCCCCCGACTTCAGCCAGGTTCCGAAGGCGAAACCGGTGGCTCGCCGGCTCGCCAACTGGGACCTGCTCGACCCCCTGTTCCGCGCCTTCGAATACGGCTCGGGCGGCCAGGTGGCCAGCATGGAGCTTCCCGAACCGACGATCGCCGACCGGCGCGTGCCGGAGGGGCTCGAGCTGTTCGAACACCAGGCCGAGTTCGTGGCCAGCGCCCGCGAAGGCCACCGCAGCTACCTTCTCGCCGATGAACCCGGTCTCGGCAAGACGGCGCAGGCGCTGCTCGCCGCCGAGATCACCCACTCCTACCCGTTGCTCGTCGTCGTGCCGAACGTGGTCAAGATGAACTGGGCGCGGGAGGTCGAGCTCTGGACTCCCAGCCGCACGGCCACGGTCATCCACGGGTCCGGCGAGAACCTCGATGCCTTCGCCGACGTGGTCATCGTCAACTACGACGTGCTCGACCGCCACATCGGCTGGCTCCGCACCCTCGGCTTCAAGGGCATGGTCGTCGACGAGGCCCATTTCATCAAGAACCGCGAGTCGCAGCGCTCCCGGCACGTGCTGTCGCTCGCCAAAAGCATCCTGGCCCGCAGCCCGCGCGCGCTGATGATCGCGCTGACCGGCACGCCGCTCATCAACACGATCGAGGACTTCCGCGCGATCTGGCAGTTCCTCGGCTGGATCGACGGCGACCAGCCGACCGCCGAGCTGATGGAGCGGCTCGAGGAGAACGGCCTCACCCCGGCCGACTTCGGTTTCTTCGCCGAGGCGAGGCAGACCGTGATCGACATGGGAATCGTCCGCCGCAAGAAGATCGACGTCGCATCGAACCTGCCGTCGAAGCGCATCGCCGACCTGCCGGTGGAGCTCGACGACGACCTCGGGCGCGGCATCCGCGAGGCCGAGGCCGCGCTGTCCGCCCGCTTGCTCGAACGGTACAACCGTGCCGTGTCACTGTCGAAGACGGTGCACGATCGCGACGACCTCATCCGCATGGTCGCCCACGCGGAGCTCGACGAGTCGAAGGCGGCCACGACCGGCGACAACGTCTTCACCATGGTTCGCAAGATCGGCCAGGCCAAGGCCGTGCTCGCGGCCGACTTCACCGCTCAGCTCGCCCGTTCGGTCGGCGAGGTGGTCTTCTTCGCCAAGCACATCGATGTGATGGATGCCGCGGAGGACACGCTGGCGAAGCGCGGCCTGAAGACGGTGTCGATTCGCGGCGACCAGACGGCCGCGTTCCGCCAGGCCCAGGTCGACGCGTTCAACGACGACCCGGAGGTGTCGGTCGTCGTGGCGTCGCTCACCGCGGCCGGCGTCGGCATCAACCTGCAGGCGGCCTCGAACGTCGTACTGGCGGAGCTCAGCTGGACGAGCGCGGAACAGACCCAGGCGATCGACCGCGTTCACCGCATCGGGCAGGAGGAGCCGGTCACCGCTTGGCGCATCATCGCCTCACAGACCATCGACGCGAAGATCGCCGAGCTCATCGACTCGAAGGCGGGACTCGCCGCGCGTGCGCTCGACGGCGACGACTCCGAGGTCTCCGCCGAGGCGAACGTGCAGCTCGAGGCGCTGGTGCACCTGCTCACCGAGGCGCTCGACCGCCAGGAAAGCTAGTCCCTCAGGCAAGCAGCCGGTCGATCGCGTCCATCGGGATCGACAGCCACCCGGGACGGTTGCGCGCCTCATACACGGCCTCGTAGAGGGCCTTGTCCACCTCGAACGCGTCCAGCAGCGCGCCGTGCTCGAGCAGGTGCAGGCCGCTTCCCGTGTCGTAACCGGCGAGGAACGCCTGTCGTGCAATCGACGCCCAGCCGGCCGCGGTCCGCCCGGGATGGGACAGCGCGTGCGACCCGGCGACGTAGTCGAACGACCGGAGCATGCCGGCGACATCCCGCAGCGGTGAGTCGGGGGCGGAGCGGTCGCTCATCGCTCGGAGCGGCTCGCCCTCGAAGTCGAGCACCACCCAGCCCCGGCCGGGCACGGAGAGCACCTGGCCCAGGTGGAAGTCGCCGTGCACGCGCTGCAGCGGCGGCCACCGGCTGGCCTGGGCGGCCGCGTACACGGCCTCCAGTTTCGGCCGGTGCCGGTCCAGCTGGGGCAGGTCGTGCACCGCCGCCTCGAAGCGTGAGCGCATGCCGGCCATGACGGCCTCGATATCCTCCGGCGCCGTCGCGCGCGACGGGAGAGCGGATGCCAGGTCGCGATGCATCTCCGCCGTCGCCTCCCCGAGCTGCCGCGCCGGGTCGCCGAAGTCCTCCCCGCCGTCGGCGGCGGCCAGCGCGACACGCCATGCGTCCTCGACGCCGGGCAGGAACTCCTGGGCGAAGGCGAGGTGCCCGCTCGCCAGGCCGTCCGGTTCGGCGGGATCCGGCCACCGCCCGGTGACATGCCCGATGCTGCGCGGCACCACCCGGGAGCCGGCGGCGCCGAGCGCGCCGGTGAGCACGACATCCGGGTTCTCACCGTGATGGAGGGTGCGGAAGATCTTGCAGATCACGGGAATCGCCCGTGTGCTGTCGGAATCCGCGGTCTCCACGATGATCGAGGTGTTCGACTGCTCGCCGCCCAGCACGCGACTCGACGTCACCCGGAGGTCGTCGGTGGTGTCCGAGTGGCCGAACGCGGCGATCCGGCCGCCGTGCCTGTCGGGAGAGGATGCGTCGTCGGAGGGCGCGGTGCCCTCGTCGAGCATGAGCCGCAGCAGCGCAGCGGCGAACACGGGGTCGTGCGGGCCGTCGTAGATCCAGCGGTCGCCATCCCGGCCGACCAGGGCGTGCTCGGCGTTCGCGAGCGGCCGGGTGCGCTCGGTGAGAGGCACCTGGTACAGGGCGCTCGGCTGGGCGCGATCCAGCACCAGCACGACCCGGCAGGCGACCCCGGGCGTTCGTGCCGCGATGCTGCAGCCACCGACGATCTCGAACTGCGCCGCGCGAAGCTTGCCCGCGAACCACCGCTGGGAGGTCATCCATGGCGCGAGCAGTCCGACCAGGTCCTGCAACGGTCCTCCTCCGGTCGATAGTCGCCACGATACGCGCCCTTCGCAAGGCTGTCGTGAGCCCTGTCCTCCAAAGTACCGACCCCCTGTCGGGGGTTACCCGTACTGGGGACTGTGGGGGCGCATCATGTCTCGGTTAGTGTTCTAAAAGCACCACGGGGGACACCTGGGTGGCGGCGACTTCAGCGAAAGCCGGGCGCGGGATACGGGGGTATTTCCGCTCGCCCGCCTCGCGAAAACGAAGTCGCCGCCCCCAAGTACTCACGCCCCCGGCTGCTCAGGGGCTACTGTGCGCGGTGCAGGTCGTCGTCGGTGAACGGGTCGAGTGCCCGTTCGTCGGGTGCCCGCCCGTCTTCCGCCAGTGCGTTCGGCCGTGGTGCGGGCTTCGGCTTCTTCCGCCCGAGCGTGTCGAACAGCACCGCCGGGTCGGGCTGCGGCTCGTCGTCCGTCATGACTCTCCCTGCCGGCCCGGAACCTGCTGGATCGGGATGCTCTGCGTCTGGCCGTACCGCTTCGAGCGTCGCGGGATGAACGCCGCCACCACGACGCCGGCCAGCAGGATCCCCGCCGCGATGATGAACATCGTGCGGTATGCCCCGTCCGCCGGGGCGGCGACGCCGTGGGTGATGACGGATCCGCTCGCGAGGACCAGGCCGCCGACCGTCGCCGCGATGGTCGAGCCGAGCGCGCGCATCACCGAGTTGAGGCCGTTCGCGGCGGCCGTCTCCGTCGGCGGCACGGCGTTCATGATGAGCGTCGGCATCGCGGCGTAGGAGATGCCGACACCGATACCGACGATGGTCGACACCAGGATGACGTGCCAGACCGCGCCGTGCAGCACGACGGCGACAGCGAAGGCGACCACCACGGCCGAGGCGCCGAGGATGAGGCTGGTTCGCGGCCCGCGGGCGGCGGTGAGCCGCGCGGCGACCGGTGACATCACAAACATCACGATACCGAGAGGCGTCAGGCAGAGGCTCGCGAGGATGAGCGAGAGTCCCAGCCCGGCGCCCGACGATGTCGGCGCCTCGAGCAGGTCGGGGAACACCGCCGTGCTCACGAAGAACCCGAAGCCGATGGTGATCGAGGTGAGGTTGGTGAGCAGCACGGGTCGTCTCGCCGCAACCCGCAGATCGATCAGGGGATCGGCGGTTCGCAGCTCGAACAGGCCCCACAGCACCAGCACGACGATGCCGCCGGCCAGCAGCCCCAGCGTGACCGGACTCGCCCAGCCCCATGACCCGCCTTTGGAGATCGCCAGCAGGATGCTGACCAGGCCCACACCGAAGCCGAAGGCCCCGACGAAATCGAACCGGCCACCGGAGCGCAGCGTGCTCACGGGCACGATCGCCAGTACGAGCACCAGGCAGGCCAGCCCGAGCAGGGTCGCCAGCCAGAACAGGTAGTGGAAGTCCAGGTTCTGGGCGATCAGCGCGGCGATCGGCAGCCCGACGGCGGCACCGACGCCCAGGGTCGCGCTGACCAGGGCGACGGCGCCACCCAGGCTCTTCGGGTGGAGCACGTCGCGCAGGATGCTGATGCCGAGGGAGACGACACCGATCGAGACGCCCTGCAGCACCCGCCCGGCGATCATCGGGATGACCGTGGTCGACAGCGCGCAGATGATCGACCCGAGCACCAGCGCGCCGAGCAGCACCACTATCAGGCGCCGCTTGCCGAACATGTCGCCGAGGCGGCCCGCGATCGGGATGGAGATCGCCGCGGCGAGCAGGGTGGCGGTGAGCACCCAGGTGGCGTCATCCGGGGTCGCGTCCAGCAGGGCCGGGAGTCTCGGGATGATCGGGGTGACGAGCGTCTGCGTGAAGGCGGCGACGAGACCCGTGATCGCGAGCACGACGGTGATGGTCGAGTCGCGCGGCCGGCGCGTCAGCGAACGACGCTGGCGGGCGGTGAGGATGCCGTCGCTGGAACTGTCGGCTTCACTCACCGGTCCAGCCTAGCCCCGGGTCGGGACCTCGCTATCGGCGGTACAGCAGGTAGTCGCCCCAGCTGTCGACGCGCCAGTCGATCCAGCCGTTGGCACGCTCGAGCCGGACCGTGATCTGGTAGTGGCCGCCGGCGGGGGAGGTCGCCGAGCAGTAGAACTGGGAGCCGACGATGAGCGGGGTCGGCGTCGGGCACTCGACGGCCAGCTGCGCGCCGACACTCTTCGAGGCGAGCGAGACCGACTGCGAGGCCTGCGCGCTGAAGACGCTCGGGAACACCGAGATGAGCATGCCGGGTACCACCAGCACGGAGACGACCTGCAGGATGCCGAGCGCGACCCAGACGAGCAGCGGGCCGAGACCGAGGTTGCCGGTTCGGCTGAGGGCGGCGGAGCGCGCGATGAGATAGACCGGCGCGGTGAGGAGCGCCCAGGCCCAGTGGGCGGGGCGATCGTGGCCGGCACGCTCCAGCATGGCCCGATCGGCGATGGCCAGCACGATCACGATGATGTATGGGGCCACGAAGGTGGCGACCGTGAACCCGATGCCGATGATGGACCCGAGTCCCACCAGCACGAGGAGGCCGAACACCAGCTGCAGCAGCGGCAGCAGTGCGATGATCCAGACCGGGCCGGTGGAGATCGGGAGCCGGGGGAGCGAGTTCGACCGCGCGGCCTCGGGCTCGGCGGTGCGGGCGCGTTCGTTCTGCGCGGTGGGGGCGGAAACGGCGGATGTGGCCGATCGCGGCTGGAAGACGTCGTCGACGGTCTCCCTGCTGCCGCTGTCACCCTCGTCCACGCTGGTGCGGTCGGTGCTCGTACGCTCCGGAACTGTCGCGGTCGCCAGGACGACGTCGTCATTCGCGGCCTCGGTACCGGTCATGGCCGGCGGGTCGATCTCGCGCAGGGTGGTGGTGAGCGGGGAGTGAGCGGCGGTGGCGTCGCGCTCGTCGCCGGTGTCGGTGGCGAGGCGGACGTACTCCTCCTCGCGCTCGCGCTGTTCGCGCTGCTGCCTGCGGGTGGGCAGTTCGTCATCGGCGTAGAGAACGCGGGTGGACGGAGAGGACTGCTGCTGTTGCTGCATCACGAGGGGCGGTCGTGCCTCCGTCGTGAGCTCGGTCCACGCGTGATTGTTCCACCAGCGCAGCTGTGGCAGCCCCATCGGGTCCGGGTACCAGCCTGCTGGGACGGTAACGTCGTCGTCGAACACGCCGCTCCCCTTCCCGCAGTCGTAGTTATCGCAAGATTACTGGGAATTGGGCGAGAATGCATGCCCCCGGAGGGGTGACCCCCGGTGGGGGGTGGTTGTGGGGTAGACAGGCGGCGCGACGCGCCGGTGCGGAAACGCGCAGAAAGGGGGCCGGCGCACTGCGCCGACCCCCGATCTGTTCTGGAATTACGCTGCCGCGACCTCGATCTTGCGCGGCTTCGCCTTCTCGCTCACCGGCAGGCTCAGACTGAGCACGCCGTTGGTGTAGCTGGCGGAGATGCTGTCACGGTCGATGGCCTGGCCCAGGCTGAAGCGGCGCTCGAAGGCGCCGGACTGGCGGCCGCGGGCGAGCCATTTCGCGTCATCCGAGGCCGACACGGTGCGCTCGGCGCGGATGGTGAGCAGCTGGCCGTCGACGTCGATGTCGACCGACTGGGGGTCGACGCCGGGCAGGTCGGCGGTCAGGAGGTAGGTGTCGCCCTCGCGGTAGAGGTCGACGGGCATCGAACGGACGGAGGCGGTGCTGGTCATGCTGTTGATTGTCATCGTGCTGACTCCTTCAAACTTGAGTCTGTCTGACTCAACTAAGACGAATTTAGCACTCTTGCCTCGCGAGTGCTAAAGGTTCGCAGAGGGCGAACAGCGCGGCGCGAACAGCCGGCCTCCCAGCGCAGTCTCGGCGAGAGTGGGTAGCTTCAGGGGTCATGGACTCGCGTCGACTCCTCCGCCGGATACCGGTCTGGGTCTGGCGCGCGTTCATGGCCGCGATCGCCCGGCACGAGCTGGCCCGCTTCAACGCCGACCCGATCACCAGCGTCGACTACGCGACGGACATCGATTTCGCCGGCGACGGCATCCGCGGCCACCTGCTCGATGTCATCAAGCCGCACCAGGTGACGGAGCCGCTGCCCGTCTACGTCTACTTCCACGGCGGCGGCTGGACCTCCGGCGACAAGGGTCCGCTCACCAAGTACTGCGCGAGCCAGGCCGTGGCGGGCATGGTCGTCGTCAACGTCAACTACCGCAGCGCCACGCACTTTCGCATGTCGCACATCATGGACGACGCGGATGCCGCACTCGCCTGGGTGCGGGACAACATCTCCGCATTCGGCGGCGACCCCACACGCATCGTTCTCGGCGGCGACTCGGCCGGCGGCCAGATCACCGCGCTCTACACCTCGATGGTCAGCACCCCGGAGCTCGCGCGGCACTACTCGATCACCCCCAGCCTGCCGGCGTCGAGCCTGCGCGGCCTGGTGCAGCACTGCAGCGTCTCCGACTTCTCGGTCGTCTTCGATCGCGGCTTCATCCTCGGCATCGGGTTCGTGCGGATGCTGCTGCCGCTGCGGGGCCGGGGACGCTCGCTGCGCCGTGCGGCCCGCTACCTCTCCCCGATCGAATGGATCGGGAGCGACTATCCGCCGGTGCTGGTGACCACCTCCGAGCGCGACTTCCTGTACCAGGCGAACCTCAACTTCGTCGCGAAGCTCCGGTCGGCCGGCGTCGAGGTCGAGACGCTCATCTTCGACCGGAGCAGGCGCAATGCCGAGCACACCTGGCAGCAGAATGCGCGGTTGCCCGAATCGCAGGAGGTCTACGGCCTGCTGCAACGGTTCGTCGCACGGGTGGGCGCGCGCGAAGCGGTCGCCAGTAATCGCTGATGGGCCGCATTCGCTAGATTGGACCCGTGGACAGGGAGCAGGCCGCGCGCCTGGATGAGCAGCTCCCCGACCGGGACTGGACAGAGCTCGCCGAGGGCGCCGTCGCATCCACATTCGACGCACCGAGCGGACCGCTCGCGGTGATCTCGCTCGGTGACCCGGGCAACCCACGCATCCTGCTCGTGCCGGGGGTGACCGGATCCAAGGAGGACTTCACGCTCATGATGCCGGGCCTGGCGGAGGCCGGCTACTACGTTCAGAGCTATGACCTGGCCGGGCAGTACGAGTCCTACCGCGCCGGGCCGGAGAACCTGGCACCGCCGCTCCGGCACTACGAGTACGAGCTGTTCATCGACGACATGATCGCCCTGCTGGGGGCCGGCGGCGGCCCCTCGCACGTGCTCGGCTATTCGTTCGCCGGGAATGTCGCACAGGCGACCTTCCTGCGCCGGCCGGAGCTGTTCGCCAGCCTCACCCTGCTGAGCGCCCCACCCGAACCGGGCCAGGGCTTCCGCGGCGTGAAGCGTATCGGGCCCTACACCGGGCTCGCCAACGGCCGGATCGGCGCCTTCTTCATGATCCTCGGCCTCAGCTGGAACGTCACCCACGTGCCGCCGGGCCGGCAGGCCTTCGTCGAGCATCGCTTCTCGCTCACCCGCAGGCCCGCGGTGCGCGACATCATCAACCTCATGATGCGGGCGCCGGATGCGCGGACCGAGCTGCGGGCGTCGCCGATACCGAAGCTGGTGGCGGTGGGGGAGCACGACCTGTGGCCGCTCGAACTGCATGCACGGTTCGCCGAGGAGATCGGTGCGCGCATGGCGGTCTACCGCACCGGCCACAGTCCGTGCGAGACCACGCCGAACCAGCTCACGGTCGACATGTTGGAGCTGTTCACGAGAGTTGCCTAGGCGACGAGCCCATCGGGTTCGCCGGCGTCGTGCGCCAGCTCCTCCTGCTCATCGAGCCAGCGCCGCCTGGCCCGCCTCCGGCTGAACGGCCCCTGCTCGGCGAAGTCGAGCGAGAGGGTGGTGTACACCCAGGCGAGCCGGCGGCCGAGGGATGCCGGCGACCGGAACGGCCGTGCCGAGATGCGCACCCGAAGCTGCCGGTCGTACACGATGTCCATGTCCGGCTCGAAGTGGTAACTGAGGTCCAGATCGTCGTGGATGTTCGTCACGGTGCGGTTGGCGGTCAGGCGCAGCCGCTCCCAGATCTCCGTCGGCATGGCGAAGTTGGAGCCGAAGACCGGCGGATGCCCGAGCAGGATGTTGATCGACCAGTACATCCCGCCGATATAGAGCGTCTTGCCGAGCCACCGCACGACCGCGTTGCTGCCGTAGAAGTCGGCCGCGCCGGTGATCGCGGTGAGCGGATGCACCCGCGACATGCCGTACTCGATCCGTTCGATCCAGTCCGGTGCGGGGATCGAGTCGGCGTCGAGGCGGGCGATCACGTCGCCCGTGGCAGCGTCGTAGCCGGTACTGGTGGCGGGGTAGATGCCGCGGATCGGCTGAGTGATCACTCGCGCTCCTGCTGCGGCGGCGACCGCGGCGGTGTCGTCGGTGCTGCCGTTGTCGACGACGACGATCTCGTCGGGCACGCGCGTCTGCGCCGCGAGGGCGTCGAGGCAGACCTTCAGCATGCTCGCGTCATTGAGGGACGGTATGACGACAGAGATGGTGGTCATCGTAGGGAAAGTCTAATGCTCCCGGCAGCGGCGCGAACTAGGCTGGACGCCGTTCACCCGCCACAAGCGACTGACAGACAGGCGATGGAGCCATAAACCTCATGAGCACGAATCCTTTGAAGAACGACATGACCGAACGCGCGCTGGACGACGCGGCACCGACGACGCCGATTCCGATCGTCCCTCCGTCCGCTACGCGCACGGAAACCGACTCCCTGGGGTCGATGGAGATCCCGGCCGACGCCTACTGGGGCATCCACACGGCGCGCGCGCTCGAGAATTTCCCCATCTCCCGCCGGCCGATCGCGGTCTACCGCGACCTCATCCGCGCGCTGGCACGGGTGAAGCAGGCGGCGGCCCGCGCGAATGTGGAGCTCGGCGTGCTGGAGCCGGCGAAGGGCGAGGTGATCGAGCGGGTCTGCGAGGAGATCGTGGGCGGCGCGCTGAACGACCAGTTCGTGGTCGGGGTCATCCAGGGCGGCGCGGGCACGTCGACCAACATGAACACCAACGAGGTGATCGCCAACCGCTGTCTCGAACTGCTCGGTCACCGATTCGGTGAATACGAGTACCTTCATCCGCTCGATGACGTCAACCGCAGCCAGTCGACCAACGACGTCTACCCGACGGCGATCAAACTGGCCATGGTGTTCGGCATCAACCGGCTGCTCGACGAGCACCGCAGGCTCACCGAGTCGTTCGCGACCAAGGGCAGGGAGTTCGCCGGCATCCTCAAGATCGGCCGCACCCAGCTGCAGGACGCCGTTCCGATGACACTCGGCCAGGAGTTCACCGGATTCGCACACACCCTCGCCGAGGACTTCGACCGGCTGGCCGAGGTGGTGCCGTGGCTGAACGAGATCAACATGGGCGCGACCGCCATCGGCACCGGCATCACCGCCGACCCGCGGTATGCGGAGGCGGTGCGCCGGCACCTGGTGGAGATCACCGGCATCGCCATGGAGACGGCACCCGACCTCATCGAGGCGACCTCGGATGCCGGCATCTTCATGACCCTGAGCGGCACCCTGAAGCGCGCGGCCGTCAAGCTGTCGAAGATCTGCAACGACCTGCGACTGCTGTCGAGCGGCCCGCAGGCGGGCTTCGGCGAGATCACCCTGCCGCCCCGCCAGGCGGGGTCGTCCATCATGCCGGGCAAGGTGAACCCGGTGATTCCCGAGGTCGTCAACCAGGTGGCGTTCAGCGTCATCGGTGCCGACGCGACGGTCACCGCGGCGGCGGAGGCGGGCCAGCTGCAGCTGAACGCGTTCGAGCCGGTGATCGCCCACAGCATCCTGCAGTCGCTGACCTGGATGACGAACGCCTGCCGCACGCTGCGCATCAACTGCGTGGACGGCATCACCGCGAACATCTCCCGGCTCGCCGCCGAGGTGGAGTCGTCGGTGGGCGTCGTCACGGCGCTGACACCCTACATCGGCTACTCGGCGTCGGCCGCCCTCGCGCACACCGCGCTGACGACCAACTCGTCGATCGCCGAACTCGTGGTCAGCGCCGGCCTGATGAGCGCAGAGCAGGTCGCACACGTGCTGTCGCCGGAGCGGCTGAGCGGCCTGGTTCCGATGACCGGCGTGATCGGGATCATCACGCCGGATTAAATAGTCCGGCAGATCGAGCTTGCCGAGATCTCAGCAGCGTGATTCGTCGGTGAGATCTCGACAAGCTCGACCCGCGTCAGCGTGCCTTCCAGAGCTGCATTCCGGCGTAGCTGCGCCAGGGCGCCCAGCGCTGGCCGTGGTCGGCGAGCGCCCGTGCGGTGGACGGCAGGCCGAGCCTGGTCGCGCTGGCCAGCATCACCAGGTCGCTGCTGAGCAGCACGTCGGGGGAGCCGAGCACCCGCATCGCGAGGTAGCCGGCCGTCCACGGCCCGACGCCGGGCAGCGCGACGAGACGCTCCGTCAGTTCGTCGGCGGTGAGACCGACGTCGAGCACCAGTTCACCGCTCGCGATCGCCTCGGCCGCGCCGATGATGCTCGCGACCCTGGTCGCCGGGCCGCGCAGCACCTCCCGTCCACGCTCGGCGAGCTGCAGCGCGGTCGGGAACAGCCCGGGCGCCTCGCCGAGCTCGGCGGCGAGCCGGCCGAGCACCGTACGTGCCGCGGAGACGGAGATCTGCTGGCCGATCATCGTGCGGAACAGGGCCTCCTCGGCATCCAGCGAGCCGGGCAGGCGGATGCCGGGGGTCGCCCGCACGAGCGGCGCGAAGGTGGGGTCCGCCGACAGCGCCTCGTCGATGGCGAGGGAGTCGGCGTCGAGGTCGAGAAACCGGCGCACCCGCGAGACGAGGGTGGAGAGATCCGCGAGGGTGGCGAGCTGCACCGTGCACAGGACCGCGTCGGACCCGTCGAGCGTGAGCTCGAGATCCGCGATGCCCCCGGGAAGACGCACCAGCCGGCGGAAACTCGCCGCATCGCCCGTTTCCACCCCGGCGATGGCGTGGTCGGCGAAGAACCGCATGAGACCGGCCCCGTCGAAGGGTGCCCGTGCCGGCAGCCGCAGCTGCACCGTTCCTGAGCTCGTCGAGGGACCTTCCAGAACGCTGCGCCGCCCGCGCAGTTCACTCGGGGTGGTTTCGTACACGGCCTGGATGGTGTCGTTGAACTGCCTGATACTGGAGAACCCGGCGGCGAACGCGACGTCGGCGACGGGGAGGTCGGTTGCGACGAGCAGCGTCCGCGCGGTCTGAGCGCGGTGCGCCCGCGCGAGGGCCAGCGGGCTGGCGCCGAGCTCGCTCACCAGCACCCGGCCGAGGTGGCGCGGCGTGTACCCGAGCCTGCGGGCGAGCCCCGGCACCCCGTCGCGCTCTACCGTGCCGTCGGTGATCAGCCGCATCGCCCGGGAAGCGAGGTCGTCGTGGATGTTCCAGTCCGGGGAACCGGGCACCGCGTCGGGCTGGCAGCGCTTGCACGCGCGCAGCCCGGCCTCGTGCGCAGCCGCGGCCGTGCGGTAGAAGGTGACATTGGAGGCCCTCGGGGTCATCGCGGGGCAGCTCGGCCGGCAGTAGATACCGGTGGAGTGCACGCCGGTGATGAACTGCCCGTCGAACCGGGAGTCCCGCGACGACATGGCGCGGTACCGTTCGTCGAACAGGTCGTGCCCGGCGCGGATCGCGGCCGGCGGCGTGGTGGTCATGGCTCAACGATCGCACCCGCCACCGACAACCTCTAGCGGATTTCGGACATGGCTCGCGGCTGTACTCTTCTGGACATGCGCAACGGAGTCACGATCGTCGGCAGCGCCAACATGGACATCGTGTTCGAGGTCGAGCGCATTCCCGGGCCGGGCGAGACCCTGCTCGCCGACACGGCGGCGCGTTACCCGGGTGGCAAGGGCCTCAACCAGGCGGTCGCGGCAGCGCGGGCCGGCGCTGCGACCGCCTTCGTCGGTGCCGTCGGCTCGGACGACAACGGCGCGGCGCTCGCCGCCACAATGACGGCCACGGGGATCTCGACGGAGTGGCTCCGCGCGGTGACGGGGGAGAGCGGCCAGGCCTTCATCGTCGTCGACCGGTCGGCCGAGAACACGATCATCGTCGCGTCCGGCGCCAACGCGACCGTCACCGAACTCACCGGCGAGGATCGCGCGCAGCTGGAACGGTCCGCCACGGTGCTCATGCAGCTGGAACTGCCCTTCTCCGTCGTGGAGGAGGCCGCGCGGGTCGCCCACTTCGCCGGCGCGACCGTCGTGCTGAACGCTGCCCCGGCCCGGCAGCTGCCGGCGAGCCTGCTCGCGGAACTCGACCTGCTCATCGTGAACGAGCATGAGGCCCTCATCGTGAGCGGGCTGGATGATCTGGATTCGGCATCCGCCCTGCTCGCGCAGCGGGTTCCGCGCCTCGTGGTGACGCTGGGGGCGCGGGGCTCCGTGCTCTACGAGATGGGCGCCGAGCTCGCGCGCGTGCCGGCTCGGAAGGTCACGGCGGTGGACACCACGGGTGCCGGCGACACGTTCTGCGGAGCCCTGGCCGCCGCGCTCGCCGAGGGGCGCGATTTCGCCGATGCCGCATCCTTCGCCACGGCCGCCGCCGCCCTGTCGGTGCAGAGGGTCGGCGCGGTGCCGTCGATCCCCACCCGCAGCGAGATCGATCAGGCCTGAGCCGTCGCAGGCACGCGCGCGCGGCGTGCCGTCACGATCGCGACCACGGACGCAGCGACACACAGCGCCGCGATGATCGGCGCCCACAGGTCGACCGCGAGCGCGAGTCCGGTCGCCGTGGCTGACAGCCCGATGGCCACGGCCACCAGGCCCTGGGTCAGATAGGCGATGAGATACGCCGCGGAGAGGGTCTGCGCACGGTGGTGAATGGGCGCGTGGCGGTTGACCAGCCCGAGGCCGCCGAGATACAGCAGGCCGTAGCCCGTTCCAGCGACGACGGATGCCGCGACGAAGACCGGCAGCGAAGCGGTCGCGGCGGAGAGCACCAGCAGCCCCATCCCGACGGCGGTGCTGACCCCGCCGACCGTGACGGCGGTGCGCGGCGCCAGCCTGCGCCCGAGAATCGCGCTGGTCCCGATGAAGACCGCCGAGATGGCGATGACACCGCCGGCCAGGAGGGCGTTGTCGGTGCGGATGAGGTTCTTCGCGATGGACGACCCCAGGGACAGGAACATCGACCCCATCGCGAACCCGGCGGCGATGGCCAGCGACGCGGTGACGAAGATCGCGACCAGCCCGCGGGGTACCGCGATGCCGCGCGGGTGCCAGCGCTCCGAGGTGATCGTGCCCGCGGTGCGCCTGGGCATCGCGATCACGAAGCCGATCGCGACCGCGGTGAGTACCAACAGCACCCAGTAGGCCAGGTGCGAGGGGAGCGGTGCATACTGCACCAGTGCTCCGCCGACGATGGTCGCGAGAGCGAGCCCGACCGCCGTCGATGCCGTGTTGATCGAGCTCGCCCGGGCTGCGCCGGCACCCGAACTGAACTCGACCATCGCGGCGCTCGCCGGAGCCATCGCGAGTCCGACGCCGATGCCCTGCAGCACGCGTCCCGCGTAGAGCCAGCCGATGCTGGGCGCGACGGCGAACAGCAGGATCCCGACCGCCATGGCCGCGAGTCCCGCCAGCAGCACGGCGCGCCTGCCAACGTAGTCGGAGATGCCGCCGAACACGATGAGCACCACGACCAGCGTGATCGGGTACACGGCGAAGATCGAGGTGATGACCAGGGGCGTGATGTGCCATTCGGCGACGTACACCGGATAGACGATCGATGGCGCGCCGCTCGCCCAGAGGGCGATCGCGACGACGGATGCGGCGGTCCAGAAGCTTGCACGGTTGCTGAGGGTGGGCACTGCTTGCCTTTCATCGCGGCGAGGTGAGCCTCATCGACCACGGTTGGCCCCGTGGCTAAATTGGAATGTCCAACCTAGCACGACTATGATCGGGGTATGGCAGAAGCATCGACAATCGGGCGGGTGGGACGTCGCTGCTCGATCGCCCGCAGTCTCGAGGTGATCGGCGAGAAGTGGAGCATCCTCATCGTGCGCGAGGCCTTCTGGGGGCGCACCCGGTTCTCCGAGTTCCGCGACGCGCTCGGGGTCTCCTCCGACATCCTCACCGACCGTCTCGCGACACTCGTCGACGGCGGCGTTCTGGAGCGCGTGCCCTACCGGGAGGCGGGATCGCGGGAGCGGTTCAGCTACCACCTCACCGAGGCTGGACGCGAGCTGAAACCGGTCATGGCGGCCCTCAACAGCTGGGGCGAGGCGAATCGCCCGAGCGAGTATGGCCGCAGCGCCGAATATCGCGATACCGTCACCGGCGAGCCGGTCGAGCTCGCCTTCCACACCGCCGATGGCCGGCTCGTCGACGACGACAGGGTCATCTTCGTGCGCGGACCCGCGGTCGTCGCACCCTGAAGGACTCCCCGGACCGGTAGGTTTCGGCCATGGTCGTGTTACCTCTCGTGCTACCGCTCGCCGCCCTCTGGTTCCTGCTCGTCCTGCTGCAGGCGATCGATCTCGCCGCCACCTGGGCCGCCTCCCGCAGCGCCGGACGGGCGTCGGGCAAGGTCTGGGCCGCTGCGGGGGCGGCGCTGGTTCTGGTCGCAGGAACTGCCGCGACCGAACTCGCCCTGCAGTCCCGGCCCGACGGCAATGCCCTGGTGCGGCTCGCGGCGCTGCTCATCGTGTTCACCCTGGTGTGCGGATGCCTGGTCGCCATCGTGCTCATCGACGAGCGTCCGCGGGCCGACGGCCTGACCGCCGTCGAAACGGGCATCCGCTCGTTCGACGGCGTGCGCGTGGAGAAGGCCGATGTCGCGGCCCTGCGCGCGGCGCTCGCGGACGCGGACGTGGCCCGCCTCGACCACGCGCACCCCCGGGCCTGGTGGCGCTGGATCCCCGCCGTCGTCGGCCTTGCCGTGGTGGTGCTCGCGCTCGTCGCCATCAGCACCGGCGACGCCTGGCCGTCCCTGTGGTGGGTGGCGATCGTCGCCCTGGTGCCGGTGGTGCTGAGCGTGCTGGCCCGGTTCGCCGAGGTGCGCCTGCGACTGGCCGTGCGTGCCCGGCGAAAGACGGCATACAGTGCGCGGAGACAGGCTCTCGTCACCGAGCTGGAGCAGCTCGAGCGGCGGGCCAGTCGGGGAGTCGCCGGCCTCACCGAACGGGTCAGCCGGGCCCTGACAATCCTGAGAGACCAGCAGGGCCCGAGAGAACAGGACCGCAGGAAATGAACGACGCCGTGGGCGCGATCACCCCGAACGCCGACCCGGTGCGGGAGCAGCCGGGCCAGGTGGTAGTCACCGAACCGCCCCGGCGGGAGAAGCGTGGTGTCGACCTGGCCGTGCTCGGCTTCATCGTCGTGTCGCTCATCCTCATCGTGGTGGTGATCTACCTGTTCGCGGTGCTCGGCGGAACCGCGCTGCTGTACGCGGCCGTCCTCGCGGCGATCCCGCTCACGGTGGTGCTACTCGGCATCCGCTGGGTGGACCGCTGGGAGCCGGAGCCGCGGGTCGTGCTGCTGTTCGCGTTCCTCTGGGGCGCCGCGGCATCCATCTTCATCGCGCTCGTGTTCTCGGGCATCACGCAGGCCTATGTCGCACGGCACGGGATCGGCAAGTCGGGGGCGGACTTCTTCGAGTCCGTCGTGCAGGCCCCGATCGTCGAGGAGGGGGCGAAGGGCATCGGCATCCTGCTGATCTTCTTGGTGGTGCGCAAGTACTTCGACGGGCCGATCGATGGCATCGTCTACGGCGCCACCATCGCGGTCGGGTTCGCGTTCACCGAGAACCTGCAGTACTTCGGGCTGGCGATCATCGATCACACGGGAGTGGGCGAGACCTTTCTGCTGAGGGCCGTGCTGTCACCCTTCGCACACGTGATGTTCACCTCGGCGACGGGCCTGCTGGTCGGCATCGCGGCGCAGCACAGCAACCGCATCGGGGTGTTCGGCTACTTCATCGCCGGCCTGGTTCCTGCGATGCTTCTTCACGCGTTCTGGAACAGTGCCACCTACTGGGCGAGCGACTGGTACCTGTTCTACTTCCTGGTGGAGGTGCCGCTGTTCGTGCTCGCCATCATCGGTGTGGTGCGATTGCGCCGCCACGAGCAGGCAATCACCCGCGCCCGCCTCGCCGAATACGCGGCGGTTGGCTGGTTCACCCCCAGCGAGGTCAACCAGCTGTCGACGCCGGCCGGTCGCCGCCAGCTGCTGGCGTGGGCGAAGAGCCACGGGTTCCGGCGCCAGTACCGGCGCTTCGTGCAGGACTCCACCCACCTGGCCTTCACTCGCCAGCGCCTCATCTCCGGCAAGGACCGCATCGGCGCGCGCCGCTACGAGGCCGGCCTGCTGGAGGCCGTGGTCGCCGACCGAGCCCGGCTCGCGGGCCTGCCCCCGCTGCTGACTCCCGCCCGGTAAACGCTCCGCCCCCGGGTGACTAAAATGGATAGCCGCGTTCGTACTCGCGCGCGCACTCTAGGGGAAACAGCATGGTCGATCGCGAACTCGAACGCGAACAGGACTACGTGGCAGGGCTGTACGCGCGACTGGACGCCCTGAAGCTCGAGGCGGAGCAGCAGCTCGACGCCGTGCGGCTCCTGGATGTCGGCGGCAACCACCAGGGACGCTCCGAGCGCGACACCTTCGCCCGCATCTACGAGGACCGCATCGTGCAGCTGCGCGAGGTCGACGAGCGTCTCGCGTTCGGGCGGCTGGAGCTGATCGACGGCGACGAATCAGACGAATCCCCTTACCGCTACATCGGCCGCATCGGCCTGCGCGACGAGGAGCTGCAGCCGATCCTGCTGGACTGGCGCGTGCCGCAGGCCAGCGCGTTCTACCAGGCGACGGCGGCGAACCCGCTCGGCACCCGCGCCCGTCGTCACCTCGTCTCGAAGGGGCGGAGCGTCATCCGGGTCGAGGACGAGATCTTCGACGCGAGCCTGCTGGAGGGCGACACCGCCGAGCTGCAGGGGGAGGGCGCGCTGCTCGCCGCGCTGACCGCGCAGCGCACCGGCCGGATGAGCGACATCATCGCGACCATCCAGGCGGAGCAGGACCGCATCATCCGCTCCGACCTCCGCGGTGTGCTCGTCGTGCAGGGCGGACCCGGCACCGGCAAGACCGCGGTGGCGCTGCACCGCGCCGCCTACCTGCTCTACTCGAACCGGGAGCGGCTCAACGGCTCCGGAGTGCTCATCGTCGGCCCGTCGCGGTCGTTCCTGCAGTACATCGAGGCGGTGCTCCCCTCGCTCGGCGAGACCGGTGTGGTGCTGTCGAGCGTCGGCCAGCTGTTCCCCGGGGTGGAGGCGACCACCGAAGACGAGCCCGCCGTCGCGAGGGTAAAAGGCCAGGCCATCATGGCGGCCCTCATCGCGCGCGCGGTGCGGTCCCGCCAGCGGGTGCCGGCCGAGCCGCAGGAGCTCGACGTGAACGGCGACCGGCTGGTGCTGGACCCGCACCTGGTGGAGACGGCGATGGCGCGTGCCCGCGAGGGCGGCAAGCCGTACAACGAGGCGCGCGTCACCTTCGTCAAGAACGCGCTTGCCGCCCTGTCCCGCGAGTGGCTCGCGCAGCTGAAGGCCAACGGCAACTCGATGGACGACTCCGACCTGCCGATGCTGCGCGAAGACCTGCGCAGTGCCGAGGACGTGCGCGTGGCGCTCAACACCGCGTGGCTGCCGCTCACCCCGCAGAAGCTGCTGCAGGACCTGTACGCCCGCCCGCAGTGGCTGGCGGAACTGACGCCGGGCTGGTCCGCCGAGGAGCGGGCGCTGCTGCTCCGTGACCGTGACGCGCCGTTCACCGTCTCGGACATCCCGCTCCTCGATGAAGCTGCCGAGCACCTCGGCGAATACGACGCGGTGGATGCCGCCCAGAGGCGCGAGCAGAAGCAGCAGCGCAAGCGCGACATCGAGAACGCCGAGGCGGCGATCAGGAACATGGATGTCGGCGGCCTCGTGAACCCGAAAGACCTGGCGGACAACTTCGCCGAGTTCGCCGACCGTGGCACGACGGCCGAGCGGGCGGCGAACGACCGCACCTGGACGTATGGGCATGTCGTCGTAGACGAGGCCCAGGAGCTGTCGCCGATGCAGTGGCGCCTGCTGCTGCGCCGTGGTCCGCTGCGCTCGTTCACGATCGTCGGTGACATCGCGCAGGCCGCGTCGGCGTCCGCGTCGACCGACTGGCGCACCGCCCTGGAGCCGCTGCTGAAGGGTTCGCCGGAGGGCGACCGCTGGCGACTGGAGGAACTGACCGTCAACTATCGCACGCCGAGCCAGATCGCGGCCTCCGCCGAGTCGATGGCGATCGCCCATGGCCTGCCGGTGACGCCCAGCCGGGCCGTGCGCGAGAGCGAGTGGCCGATCCTGGTCGTCGGGGATGTCGTGGAGGCTGTCGCACACGAACGTTCCCTCGGCGTGGGCGGCACGGTGGCCGTGATCGTGCCGGACGCCTGCATCGATGAGGTCGAGTCGCGGCTGCTCGCCGAGTTCGGTGCCCTGGTCGGGCGCGGAGCTCGCGGTCTCACGAGCGAGGTCGGCCTGATCACGGCGCAGGACGCGAAGGGGCTCGAGTTCGACGCGGTGATCGTGGTGGACCCGGCAGCGATCGTCGCGTCGTCCGAGCGAGGTGCGGGGGCACTGTACGTGTCGATGACGCGGGCGACGCAGCGGCTGTACCTGGTGAGCACCGGGGCGCTCCCCAGGGGAATAACCCTCTAGAAGAACAGCCCGTAGACGAAGCTGCCCACCCAGTAGGCGAAGATGAGCACCCCCAGGATCGTGCCGATCACCGGCCAGCGGGTCTTCAGCCGCCGTCCCTGCGGTGCGATCACGCTTATGACAGACCCAGCGGGGCCCGGCGCCGCGACCCGGTCGTCCGTGTACCGCTCGGTCTGGGACACGGTCTTCATGCCGACGGTGTCGACGATACGGAACAGGTGGTTGACGGTCGGTGCGTCGCTCATGTCGAGCGGCTTCGACGAGTAGAAGAACATCCAGTCGTCGATGATCTCGACGTCGAACTGGGCGGTCTGGTCGATGAGGAGCGCCATCAGGTCCGGGGTGAAGACGTACAGTGCGTCCTGCTCGTACTCCTTCGGGCAGTACAGCGTGAAGTACCTGTCGAAGTCGCCCTCGAGCGGCAGTCGCTGGTCGGCGGAGAAGCTGAGCGGCAGGTCGGTCGTGCCGAACAGGGTGTTGTTGGACTTCGCGTCGAGCACCATGTTGGGCAGCGCACGGTCCAGCTTGATGGCGAGGAAGCCCCAGTGGTGCGTCTCGCGGTTGCGTCCGGACCCGGTCGTGTACCGGTAGTCGCCCAGGTCGAGAAACCGGCCGTCGTTGCGATAAAGGTGGTCGTAGACCTGCCGGCTGTCGCCGTGCCCGAAGATCGCGCCCGGATAGGTGGGGTCGGGCGAGAGTGGTGAGAACTCCAGGTGATTCGCGTCGGCGAATGCGCTGAGGCGGTACCAGCGCGTCCAGGTGCCCATCGAGGGCACGGCGGCGCGATACGCGCGCCGGGCGGCCCAGATCACGCCGACGAGGAACAGCATCGCGAACAGCAGCGGAACGATCACCGCGCTGACACTCAGCTGCCCTGCGACGATCCCGGAGATGAGGTACAGCAGGAAGGTGAGGCACATGAACCCGAACACGATCGCGACGATGACGAGCGCCACGATGGTGATGACCGTGCCCGCCGTGAGGGTGGCGATCGCCCAGGGCTGGCGCGACATCCGTGCGCCGTTCCTGAACGCGATCACGTTGGCGGTCGGCACCCGGCTGGTGAGCGGGCCGTAGTCGATGGTTGAGGTGTCGGTCACGGCATCAGGGTATTACGGGGTCGGGTTGAGTGCGTCGTACTCGAGGAATGTGCGCTGCACCCGCATCAGCACGGCGATGAGCACGACGATCAGCACTCCGCCGAGGAGGGGTGGCAGCCAGATCGCCCCGATCGCGGCGACCACCCCGACGTAGAGGTCGCCGATGCGCGGGCCGCCGGTGACGACGACCGTGAAGACGCCCTGCAGCCTGCCGCGCATGTTGTCGGGGACGGCGGTCTGCAGCATGGTGTTGCGGAAGATGGAGCTCACGTTGTCGGCGGCGCCGGCGCCGGCCAGCAGCACAGCGGCGATGCCGATCTCGGGAAGGTACGCGTTCGACAGGGAACTCGTGACATGGCCTCCCGGACCGAGCACCATGATCGCGATCAGCGCGCCGAATCCGGCGATGAAGACGCCGTAGAAGGTGATCGAGGTGCGGATGGCGCGGCCGTGCCAGCGCTCCTGGGTGAGACGACCGGAGACGACGCTGCTGAGGAGGCCGCCGACGGCGCCGGCCGCCGTGAGAATGCCGACCGTGATCGCCCCGCCGCCGAGCACGACGGCGCCGACCGCGGGGAACAGCACCCGGGGCGACCCGAAGGTCATGGCGATGATGTCGGCGATGAACGACACACGGATGTTGGGTGCCCTCCGCAGGAACGACAGCCCGTAGCGCAGCGACTCCAATCCCGGACGCTGCACCTCACCCACCGGGGCGAGCTTCGGCAGGGAGAAGATGCCGGCGAACGCGCTGAGGAACAGCAGCACATCCACCGAGTAGGTCCAGCCGAAGCCGACCGCCGCGACCAGCACGCCGGCGAGAGCGGGCCCGACGGTCAGTGCGGTGCCGAAGACGATGCCGTTGAGGGCGGATGCCGCCGGCACCAGCCTGAGGGGAAGCAGTCGCGGAATGACGGCCGAGCGCACCGTCTGGATCACGGTCGTCGCCACGGCGTTCAGCGTCGTGAGCAGGTAGAACGGCCAGACCACCTCGACGTGGGTGAAGGCCAACGCCACCAGGCCGATGGTGGAGCCCCAGGCGACGATCGCCGAGATGACGAGGAGGATTTTGCGGTCGAAGGCGTCGGCGAGCATTCCGCCGTACAGGCCGAACACGATCATCGGCACCAGCGCGAATCCGCCGACCAGGGATACCGCGAAGGTGGAGTGGGTGATCGAGTAGATGTGGAGCCCCACGGCCACGATCGTCATCTGGCCGCCGATGCCGGAGACCAGGTTTCCGGCCCAGAGCCGGGCGAACGCGGGCGACTCGCGAAGTGGCGTGAGATCGACGAACCGCGACCGTTTCGGTGGGTCCCCTGGCGCGCTCACTCGCTCCATTCTGTCGCATACTCGGATGGTGACTTCGCAGACCGCCACGAGACGCCGGCCGTTCCACCCGGCCTGGATCGTCGCGGCGGTCGCGTTCCTCGCGCTGGTGGGTGCTGCCGGCTTCCGGGCGGCGCCGAGCGTGCTGATGCTGCCGCTGAACCAGGAGTTCGGCTGGAGCACGAGCGTGCTCTCCCTCGCGGTGTCGGTCAACCTGCTGTTCTTCGGGCTCACCGCGCCGTTCGCGGCCGCTCTCATGGAACGGTTCGGCATCCGTCGCGTCACCGGAGTCGCCCTGCTGCTGATCGCCGCGGGCAGCGGGCTGAGCATCTTCGTGAACGCCTCCTGGCAGCTTCTTCTGACCTGGGGCGTCCTCATCGGCCTCGGCACCGGCTCCATGGCGCTGGTGTTCGCGGCGACCGTCGCCGACACGTGGTTCGTGAAGCACCGCGGGCTGGTGGTCGGCATCCTCACCGCCGGCAGCGCCACCGGGCAGCTGGCCTTCCTGCCGATCATCGCGACGCTCGTGCAGAACGTGGGCTGGCGCCAGGCGTCGCTGGTCTGTGCGGCGGGTGCGCTGGTCGTGGTGCCGCTGGTCATCATCTTCCTGCGCAACCGGCCGGCGGATCTCGGGGTCACCCCGTTCGGTTCGCCCGCGCTTCTGGATGCGGAGCCGACACCGATCGCCACGGACGGCCCGAACGCCGCACGCCGTGCCATCTCTGCGCTGGTGCGTGCGTCGAAGGTGCGCACCTTCTGGGCGCTCGTGGCCGGGTTCGCCATCTGCGGGGCGACCACCAACGGGCTGATCGGCACCCACTTCATCCCGTCGGCCGTCGACCACGGGCTGCCGGAGACCGCCGCGGCGGGCCTGCTCGCCGTGGTCGGCGTGTTCGACATCGTCGGCACGATCGCCTCCGGCTGGCTCACCGACCGCATCAACCCCCGCTACCTGCTGGTCGGCTACTACGGCTTCCGCGGGGTGTCGCTGCTGATTCTGCCCTACCTGCTGTCGGCCACCATCCAGCCGCCGATCGTGCTCTTCGTCGTGATCTACGGGCTCGACTGGGTGGCGACGGTTCCGCCCACCGTCGCGCTCGCCCGCGAGGTGTTCGGCAAGGACGGCCCGATCGTGTTCGGCTGGATCTTCGCCGCCCACCAGATCGGTGCGGCTGTCGCCGCCACCACCGCCGGTGTCGTGCGCGACGACTTCGGCAGCTACACCCCGGCCTGGCTCGGGGCGGCAGGGCTGTGCGCCATCGCCGCGATCGTGAGCGGCTCGATCACCCGAAAACCGAAGGCTGCCCTTTCGTCTGTCGGCCCATCCGAGTAACTTCGCTGCCATGTGCAGAAGCATCCATACCCTCCACAACTTCGAGCCCGCCGCCAGCAGTGACGAGGTGAACGCCGCGGCGCTGCAGTACGTGCGCAAGATCAGCGGGTCGACCACGCCGTCCAAGGCCAACCAGGAGGCCTTCGACAACGCGGTGCACGAGATCGCGCATATCACCCAGCACCTGTTGGACGATCTGGTCGCCTACGGGCCGCCGAAAGACCGCGAGGTCGAGGCGGCGAAGGCCAAAGAACGTTCGGCGAGGCGCTTCGCGATCGCGTAGTGCAATGCTTGAGCGGTGACCGTTCTCAGCAGCGAACTCCTCGACCGCATCCACTCCCGCGCCGCCGGCTACGACCGCGATAACGCCTTCTTCACCGAAGACCTCGACGAGCTGAAGGCGGCCGGCTACCTGAAGGCCTTCGTGCCGAAGGAACTCGGTGGCCTCGGGCTCAGCCTCGTCGAGGTCGTGCACGCCCAGTCCGCGCTCGCCGCCGCGGCACCGGCGACGGCGCTGGCCGTCAACATGCACCTGGTCTGGACCGGCGTCGCGAAGACCCTCCGTGACCGCGGCGACGACTCGCTCGAGTTCGTGCTGGCGGACGCAGCGGCCGGCGAGCTGTTCGCCTTCGCGATCAGCGAGGCCGGCAACGACCTCGTGCTGTTCGGCTCGAAGACCGAGGCGAAGCCGCTGGACGGCGGCGCGTACTCCTTCACCGGCACCAAGATCTTCACCAGCCTCTCACCGGCCTGGACCCGTCTCGGCCTGTTCGGCCTCGACAGCGAGTCCGCGGATGCGCCCAAGCTCGTGCACGCTTTCGTCACTCGCGACACGGCAGGCGTCACGACCCTCGACGACTGGGACAGTATCGGCATGCGGGCCAGCCAGAGCAACAGCACCCGGCTCGACGGCGTCATCGCCCCGGCCGACCGGGTCGTGCGCCGGCTCGACCCCGGGCCGAACCCGGACCCGCTCATCTTCGGCATCTTCGCGAACTTCGAGATCCTGGTCGCGGCCGTGTACACGGGAATCGCGCAGCGCGCCCTCGACCTGGCGGTCGAGGCGGTGAAGGGGCGGACATCCGCCCGCACCGGCCTGACGAAGGACAAGGACCCGAACGTGCGGTGGAAGATCGCGGATGCCGCCCTCGCGGTCGATGCGCTGCCCCCGCAGCTGGACGCGATCGCCGGCGACGTCGACGCGCTGGCCGACCGGGGGGACCAGTGGTTCCGCGGTCTGGTCGGCATTAAGTCACGGGCCACCCGGATGGCGAAGTACGTCGTCGACCAGGCGGTCGGCGTCGCGGGTGGTGCCGCATTCTCCAGCGCGAGCGAGCTCGGGCGGCTGTACCGTGACGTGCTGGCCGGCGGTTTCCATCCGAGCAACGAGGACTCCGTGCACACGACGGTCGCCAACGCACTGCTCGGTCCGGAGTAAGGCTGGCGATCGACCGGCCCGGCCTACTGTGACGAACATGGACTCCCCGGGTGATCGCGCGATCGCACGGCTCGCGGGACTGATCGACGCGGCGGGTGGCGCGCCGCCCAGCTATCCGGCGGTGGCGACGACGACCTGGACCTACGACGCCGCCCTCGACATCCTCGCGATGCTCGGCGCCGGCGACCTCGAGCGGGCGCTCATCGTCGGCGCCGTGCTGCTCGACCTGCAGGAGCCGGATGGCCGTTTCCGCAACGCCTACCGGTCCGGCCGTCCCGTCGACGCCGGCACCGCGACGGGCAACCAGGCCTGGGCGGGCATCGCCCTCGCCCGCCTCGGGGCGGTGAGCGGGGCATCCCGCTACCGGTTCGCGGCGGAGAGCGCGGGGGAGTGGATCGCGGAGACGCAGCTCAGCCGGCTCGGCTACACCGGCGGTATCGACGCCGCCGGTTCCGCTTTCGGCTGGAAGGCGACCGAGCACAACGCGGACGCGTTCGCCCTGTTCCGCTCGCTGGGCTGGCGGCAGCTCGCCGACTCGGCGGAGGCGTTCGTGGCGTCGATGTTCACCGGCGGCCATTTCGTCACCGGCACGACGGGTGACGGCGTCACGGCGAACCCCCGGCCGGTGCCGCTCGACGCGCAGGCCTGGCCGGCACTCGCCGTCGGCCGGCGGTACGCGAGCGCGCTCGCCTGGGCCCGCGCCGAGCTGTCCGTCGACGGAGGGGTCTCGTTCAGCGACGCCGACACCAGCGCCGTCTGGTTCGAGGGGACCGCGCAGCTGGCCCTGGCGGCCGGCGACGAGCCGCTGCTCGAACGGGTCTGGGCTGCGCAGCTGCCCGATGGCGGCATCCCGGTGGCATCGCGGGCCGGTCTGGCCACCGGGTTCGGCGAGACTCTGGGCGATGCCGAGCACACCGCGGCGACGGCGTGGGCGATCCTCGCGGCCACGAAGACCAACCCGCTGTCGGCCTGAGGCCCATAAACCTGGGGCCCATAAACCTGAGGCCCATAAAACTGGCGACTCATCGCCCGGGTGCGGCACCTTGGGTACGGCTCTTCCCGGGCGATGAGTTGTCCTGGTGACTATGGTGCGCCTCGCGGCAGTTTCCCGCAAGCCATTTTTTAGGCGTGGCGGCTTTGGCGCACCCCGAACTGGGGAGTTCGCCCGTTCGCACCCTCGCCTAGCGTTGTCCGAAAGCACGAGACCGTTGGGGGACGGAAATTTCGGTACTGGGGGATGCAGCTGCGGCCCCGCCTAGAGACGACACCGAGGCGGGGCCGCTTTCCCGCGCCCACCGGACCACCTCACCCTCGCTGGCTTCCGTGCGGGAATTCCTCAGGCTGCAGGCCGAGGCTCCCCAGCGCTCGCTGGTCGGTCGCGTGCTCGGTTTCGACCCGCTGGCCCGTTCGGCAGCCCACGCCTACGCCGGCGCCATCGCCGAGATCGACGTCGCTGAGCTGCTCGACCGACTCGGTACCGCGTGGACCGTTCTCGACACCGTTCCGATCGGCGCCGACGAACTCCCGGTCGAGCATGTGCTGATCGGGCCGCCCGGCGTGTTCAGCATCGCCCTGCGCAATCACGCGGGCGAGCGCGTCTGGGTGGGTGAACGTACCTTCGTCGCCGACGGCACCCGCTTCCCGCACCTTCGCGACGCCGAACACGAGTCCGACATCGTCGCCGCACGGATGACTGCGGCAGTGGGCACGCCCGTCACGGTCACTCCGTGCCTCGTGCTCGCATCCCCGGCGGAACTGAGCCTGCGCGACACGTCGCGTCGCGTCGAAGTATTCCTGCCGACCCAGCTCGCCGGCTGGCTTGCCGACCTGCCGCGAGTGCTCTCGCCGAAGGCCGTCGATCGGTACCGTCAGGCCGGCCTCGACGCGGATACCTGGCACCGGCCGCGGCCCGATGACGCGCACTGGGCGCTCACCGCGTGGGACGCAGCCGGCAACCGCGCAGCGTTCGAGGCGATCCGGCGCGCCATCGCCCGGTCGCGCCGTCTGCGGCTGGCCTGGCTGCTTCTCGGAATCGTCGCGTAGTCCAGCCGGCCCCGGCCCCCGGCTAGCGGCCGCGTGCCGCCATGCGCACGACCAGGCTCGTCGGCAGCACGCTGGCCAGGGCGACGGCGAGCTTGTAACGCAGCGTCGGGATGGAGATCGCCTTCCCGCGCGCCACATCGCGCAGTCCCACCCGTACGACGGTCTCCGCCTTCAGCCAGAGGAAGCCGGGAACGTCATCCACGTCGGTGATGCCCATCCGGCTGTGGAACTCGGTCCGCGTGAAGCCGGGCGCGATCGCGGTGACGGTGACGCCGCGCCCGCGGTAGAAGGCGTTCGCCCAGCGGCTGAAGCTGAGCATCCAGGTCTTTGCGGCGCCATAGGTCTCGCGCGGTGTGTAGCCGGCCACGCTGGCGACGTTGACGATGGTTCCGGATGCCCGGGGCAGCATCTGCGACAGGGCCGCGTGGCTGAGCCGCAGCGGCACCACCATGAGGAGTTCGGCCAGGTTCACCTCGTCGTCGATGCTGTTCTCGGCGAAGCTCTTCTGCAGGCCGAACCCGGCGTTGTTGACCAGCAGGTCGATCGGCGATGCGGTGCCGGCGACGCGGGCCTCGACCCTCGCGAGCCCGTCCGCTGACAGCAGGTCGGCGGCCAGCACCTCGACCGTCACGTTCGGCAGGGTGCCGGCCAGTTCGGTGAGCCGACCCTCGTCGCGCGCCGTCAGCACGAGGTCGTAGCCCTGCGCGGCGAGCTGTCGGGCGAACTCGGCGCCGAGTCCCGCGGACGCTCCGGTGATGAGGGCTGTGGGCATTGGGCAAACCTACAATGGCCGTCTCTAAAATGGAGACATGTCATCGACGATCACCCTCTCCGTTCCCGCCGCGACGCTCGAGAGCCTGGGGGAGCAGGGGGCCGAGTTTCCCGCCGACTACTCCGCCTACCTCGTTCCGCCCATGGGCGAGCTGAAGGGGGCTCTCATCGTGATCCACGAGATCTGGGGTCTCGTCGACCACATCAAGCACGTCGCCGACCGGTTCGCCGCCCAGGGGTATCTCGTGCTCGCACCCGACCTGCTGAGCGCGATCGGCATCGAAGCCCAGGTCGGCGCGGAGCTGTTCGCCCTGCGCAACCACCCCGACGAGCAGGTCCGCACCGAGGCGCAGCCGCGCCTGCGCGACGCATTCGCCTCGCTCGGAGCGCCCGGATACACCGAGTGGGCGGTCGGTGCACTCACCGCCGCGGTCGACTACCTCGCGGCGCAGCCGGGCGTCGACGGCCGCATCGGCGTGACCGGGTTCTGCTTCGGTGGAACCTACAGCTTCGCCATCGCCGCCGCCGACCCGCGGGTGAAGGCGGCCATCCCGTTCTACGGCAACCCGGGAACGGTGAAGGACTACTCGACCATCTCGGCACCGGTTCTCGCTTTCTACGGGGTCAACGATCCGTCGCTCATCGATGCGCTGCCCGAGGTGACGAAGAAGATGACGGATGCGGGGGTCGACTTCACGTCGAAGGTGTACGAGAACACCGGCCACGCCTTCTTCAACGACACCAACCCGCACTCATACGACCCGGCCGCCGCGGCTGACGCGTGGGAGCGGGCAAACGCCTTCCTGTCGAGCACCCTGTAAGCAGCCGTGCACCCGACTCCGAGTGGAGTCATAGGCAAGTTGCAGGTTCGGGGTTCACTCTCGGTGCATGGACATCGAAGAGCAGCCAGCCCCAGCGGCATTCACGCGTGCGACGGACCCAGCGCCGAAGAAGTCGCGACACGGCCTGATCATCGCGGGCTGCGTCGCCCTCTCGCTCGGCGTCGTCGCCGGGGGTACCGGCATCGCCTGGGCCACCCTCGATCAAGTGTCGTCGGTGCTGGGCCAGGCGCAGAGCCCAACCACGCAGACTCCGGCCACGCGGAACCCCACCTTCCAGCCCGCCGCCCGCACGACCGCGGGTGTGGCCGCCACGACGGCGCAGAAGGTCGGCGTCGTCACCGTCGTGTCGACCATCGACTACGACTCGAGCGAGCAGGCCGCCGGCACCGGCACCATCCTCACCTCGAGCGGCTACATCCTCACCAACAACCACGTGATCGAGGGCGCGACCTCCATCAAGGTCACCGTCGAGTCGACGAACAAGACCTACACCGCCACCGTCGTCGGAACCGACGTCACCGACGACGTCGCCGTGCTGAAGCTCGCGAACGTTTCCGGCCTGACCACCGCCGGCTATGACAGCTCGTACACGGCGGCGATCGGTGACACGGTGACGGCGATCGGCAACGCGCAGGGCACCGGCAACCTCGTCTCCGCCACGGGCGCGATCACGGCGACCGGCCAGGCCATCGCGATCCAGGGTGACAGCACCGACCAGACCGAGAACCTCAGCAACCTGATCGAGACCAGCGCGGATGTCGTGGCTGGCGACTCGGGCGGCCCGCTTCTCGAGGCGAACGGCAAGGTCATCGGTATGGACACCGCCGCAACCTCCGGTACCCGCGAGACCGCTGGGTACGCCATCCCCATCTCGGAAGCCCTGACCATCGCGAAGCAGATCGAGTCTGGCCGGGCCGGCGGCAATGTGACCATCGGCTACCCGGCTTTCCTCGGGGTGGAGCTGTCCACCGACTCGGCCGCCGCCGTGGTCTCCGGTGTGATCGCCGACACCCCGGCCGCGTCCGCGGGCCTCGCCGCCGGTGACACCGTCACGGCCGTCGACGGAGCGGCGGTCACGAGCGCGTCGGCGCTGAGCCCGCTGATCGCGGCGCACACCCCGGGTGACAGCGTCGCCATCACCTGGACGGACGCCGCCGGAGCCTCCCACACCGCCACCGTGGTGCTGCAGTCCGGTCCCGCGGCCTGACCTGACCGGTTTCTATGCCGAGCGGAGGTCGACGACGAGGTCGCTGATCATGGCCGTCGGTGTGAGCCCCAGCACGTCACCGAGCAGCTTCGAGTAGCGATCGTAGACTTGCAGCGCCTCCGATTGGTTCCCTTCGGCGAGGTGCACCCGCACCAGGGTCGCGTTGGCGCTTTCCCGCAGTGGTTCGATCTTCATGGCGGCGCGGGCGGCACCGGCAGCCTCCGGCAGGCGTCCCAGCGCCGCGAGCTGCATCGACATCGCCTCCAGCGCGTTCATCCGCAGCTGCCGCCATTCCTCGGCCTCGGCGAGCACCCAGTCGTCGTACCAGTCAGGCAGCACCTCGGTGGAGAGCACGGCCAGCGCCTCCGCGCCCAGGTCGGCGGTGTTGGCCGTCCCTTCCGGCCGCAGCAGCCGGCGGGCGAGGGCCTGGGCCGCCCGCAGGTCCACTTCGACGGTGTCGAGCAGGCTCAGTCCGGCTGATGCCGACAGGATGGCCTCGCGCGTCGCCGTGTCCAGGCGTGAGAGAGCCGACCTCAGGCTGATCCCGGCGCGCTCGTCGGTGGCCTCCGGCCACATCCGTCCGGCCATCGCGATTCGCGTCACCGCCCGGTGGTGCAGGGCGAGGAACACCAGCAGCCGTTGTGAGCCGACGGCCAGTTCGCCGATCGGCTTGCCACCGACCCGCACGGAGAACGCACCCAGCAGCGTTATCTCGATGACGAGGGCGGGCGTCGCGGCATCCGGGTCGACCGGAACCTCGTCGACGATGATTCCGAGGGGATGGTCGTCGAGAACGACGGCGACCTCCGGGTCCTGGCGCGAGATCCAGCCGTCGGACCAGGCGGTGAGGGCGATGATCACGGGCTCAAGGTTGCGGCCCTGCTCGGTGAGAACATACTCGTCACCATCGACGGGAGTCATCAGTCCTGCGCCGATGAGCGCGGCGAGTCTCGACGACAGGACGTCCGGCTCGATACGCGCACTCGCCTCGAAGTCGTTGAAGTGAACGACGCTCTCGAACATCGCGGCTCGGATGACCCGGAGGCTCCACCGGTCGCCAACCGCCTCGAGCGCACGCTCCGGAGAGAACGTGCGGGCGCCGACACCCCGGGCGGCAGCCTTCGATGACGTTCGGGCCATGACTTACCCACATTCCTGATCTGGGCTTATCGTAGCTCCCTGAAACTTCCTTACCTACTTCACCATTGTCGCCAGGACGGGGGCGGCCCCGATGCCGCCTCCCGTCGTGGCGGGCGTCGTGCCGGCACCCGGGGTGCCGCCCGACCTGGAGGAAACCCCCGCTCCCCAGCGGAGGGTCCGAAATCTGTGTGGGTGAGGTGAAGCGGGAGGCACCGGTGTCGTCCCCCTGGGTTCCATGATGTATGAGTGGTCGTGACCGTCCCGTGACGGGAACGTGACCGGGGCGCAGAGGTCGTTCTACCCTGTTGCGCCCCGCCCCGTTACGCCGTTTTCGGGTGCAGCCGCATCGCCCTCATGCGGAGCTTCCTTCTGAGTGCCGCGCCCCCGAAGAGCACGGCTCCCGCCACCATCGCGGCGATGCCGATCAGGACGGCGCCGACGATGTTTGCCCCGGTGAAGGCGAGGATCACAGCCCTCTGCGCGGCTGCGGCAGCGGCTGCGGATGCCGCGGCGGCGTTCTCGATCGCTCGCGCGCTCTGCGTGGACGACGCGGACGGGAAGGATCGCGATGCGGCGATCTCGCCGAACGCACGGTCATCGCTCGTGAGGGTGCTCCCGCTGGCGGCGGATCCGGCTGCTGCTGCGACCGGCGTTCCCTGGCTTGCGGCACCGCCCGTGGTGCCGCCTGTCTTGTTCACGGGAGTCGCGGCCGCAGCGGTGACGATGTTCCGCACCGAGGTGCTGCAGGTCACCGTACTCCCGCCGCCGTTCGCGGAGCCGTTGCACTGGTTGATGGAGACCGGCAGTGCCGCACCGTCGCCCGAGGTGACGGTGCAGATCCCCCGGCCGTCCCCCCCACCGCCGTTCGCCGAACCGTTGCACTGCGTGACGGTCGCGCTGCTGGTGCTGCTGGTCGGATTGCAGATCGTGGTCGACGTGCCGCCCCCTCCGCCGGTGCCGATGCACTGGTTCACCGACACGCCGGTGAGTCCGCTGCCCCCGGTGACATTGTTGATGATCGTCACGGAACAGGCCAGGGTCGATCCTCCGCCATTGACGGAGTTGTTGCACTGGTTGACCGATGTGACCACGAAGGTCGACGGAAGCGTCGACACGGTGCAGCTCGATGGCGCTGTGTTGGCTGCCCCGCGGCAGGCCTTCACCACGGTCGACGAACTCTCCGCCCCGGTCGCCACGTTCTGGTAGTTGTTGACCGTGACGTCGCAGATGATGAGCAGGCCCGGCGTGTTGCTGTCGTAGTCGCACTGCGACACCGCCAGCGGAGTCGCCGCCGATGCCGGCGCGGCCCCAGGCGCCAGCATCACCCCCGCCAGCAGGAAAAATGCCCCGGCAAGCACGGTGACCACCCTCTGTACGCGCGCTTTCCGAGTCGTTCCGGTCGTGGAGCGAAATATCTGATCCATGATGTATTACCCCCTTGGACTCGATCATGCGTTCCGGGTCGTTACAGGGGCGTCACGAGAGTGTGACGAGGGCGCACAGGGCTGTCTACCGCCGATTACTCGGTTGTGCAGTGGCCGGAGGACACCGGGTTCGACAGCGCGGCCGCCTGCGACGCCACCGGTACCAGCTCGGAGGTGGTGAGGGCGAATCCGATGTTCTTCGTCGTGGACGACTTGGCGAACACGACACCGGCGACCTGGCCGGCCGCGTTCAGCAGCGGGCCGCCGGAGTTGCCCTGTTCGACATCCGCGGCGAGGGAGTACACCTCCCGGTCGGAGCTGTTTCCGCCGTAGATGTCGGGGACGCGCACGGTGCTCACGCCCTGCACCGCGGCGGACTTCGAGCTGAACGGTCCGCCGAGCGGGTAGCCGTCGAAGACCGCGCTGGCGCCGGTACCCAGTGTGGTTCCGATCTTCAGCGCGGCGGTCGGCATCCCGGAGACCGCCACCACGGCGAGGTCGCCGACCGGGTCGAAGTAGACGACGCGGCCGGTCCAGCTGCCGCCGTCGGGCGCGACCACGACCGGCTCGGTGACGCCGGCGACCACGTGGGCGTTGGTGATGATGCGGTTGGGGGAGACGACGAAGCCGCTGCCGGACTGGTTCTGGCCGCAGGCGTAGGCGTTGCCGGTGATCTTCACCACGGAGTGGGCGGCGAGCTGTTGGGCTGCGTCGGCGCCGCCGGTCGGGATCGGCAGCGGGCGGCCGGCGCCGATCGAGTCGAGGAGTCGCGGGATGCCCTGCTGGCTTATCGCCGCCCGCACCCGGGCTTCGAGGTCGCCGACCGGGGCCGGTGTGACCGCGTTGATGGCGGCGACCACCCGCGAGCTCGCGATGGCGTCGGACACGAACGGGATGCCGAGCGACCCGATGCTGAAGGCCAGCATGGAGATGACGGCCGAGGTCGCGACCAGGGACACCAGCATCCCGAGCACCCGGTCGACGGTGCGCAGCGCGCCTTTCGGCACGCCGCGGCTGATCGCACGCCCGACGGCGGTGCCGAGCACGAAGCCGGCCACGATGAGCCCGGCCACGACGAACAGGATGGCGGGCAGCCGCCACGCGCTGGTGCCGACCAGTCCGGTAACGAGTGGGATGGCGAAGAACGCCAGCAGCGTGCCGACGATCACGCCGAGGATGCCGCCGAGGCTGAGGGCGAACCCGCGCCGGTACCCGTAGACCGCCCACGCCACCAGAACGGCGATGAGCAGCACATCGAGCAGGAGGGATCCGGGTGTCACCGGTGAATCGTACTTGCCGAAGCTTCAGAAAAGTGCCAACAACCGTGCCGACACGGTCAGCTGTGCTTGGGCATCATGAGGAGCGTGGAAACGCTGACCACGATGAGCAGGATCGCTCCGATGGTCACGAACGCGAGAATCGCCGCGGCGGGCAGCAGGATGGCGACGATGCCGGCGATCACCGAGATCGCGCCGCTCACCCAGCCGTACCAGGTGGGGCTGACGGTGCGGCGCACGGCGGCGACGATGTCGACGGCACCCTCCGCGATCCAGCCGATACCGATGAGGATGCCGAGCACGCGAAGGGACGAGAACGGGTCGGCGAGGCAGATCATACCGGCGAGCACCACGAGCAGGCCGATACCGGCGGTGAGCCAGCGCAGGGGGGTGCTGAGCGTGGTGACGGTGAGCGCGGTGACCAGGCGGAAAATGCCGGATGCGACCAGGTAGGCGCCGAAGATGATCGCCACGGTGAGGAGACCGACACCGGGGAGGGCCAGGGCCGCGATGCCGAGGACGATCCCGATGACGGACACGGCGATGAGGGCGCCGCGGTTGATGCGGACCATGCCGGGAACGGTGGGGGCGAAAAGTGAGGTCATGCCGAAAGTCTGGCACGCCTGCACCCGTTCTGGGGATGTTGAAATCTGCTCCCACCCCGTAGCGTCTGCAATAGATCCAGAAGGCTTGGGGGAGCCATTACCGACGTAACCACCGGCGGCACGCTGCAGCCGACCCTGCGCGCACGAGCAGCGGCCTACGCGGTCATGCGCCAGTGCCTGCTCGAGCAGGCGGCGGCGCGGCCGCGTTCTGCCGTCGCACGCGCGTTCGGGGTCGATCCGCTGCATCCGGATGCCGTCAGCTGGTACCGCGGCGCGATCGGCGAGCTCGAGGTGGGCACCCTGCTCTCCCGGCTGGGGCCGGCGTTCACGGTGCTGCACGCCGTTCCGGTGGGCGAGAGGGATTCCGACATCGACCATGTGGTGATCGGCCCGCCCGGTATCTTCACGATCAACACGAAGAATCTCGGCGGGCGCAAGGTGTTCGCGGCCGGCAACAGTGTGCTGGTGGACGGCCAGCAGACCGATTTCATGCGCAATTCGCTCTACGAGGCGCGGCGGGCAGCCGAACTGCTGCGCCGCGCGAGCGGCGGCGTTGTGTCGGTGACTCCGCTGATCGTGGTGGTCGGCGTGGAGACGATCACCGGTGGCGTGAAACCTGCCGCGGTGACGGTGCTGCCGGCATCGCGCCTGCTCGGTTTTCTCAGTCATGAGCCGCGAATGCTTCGGCCGGAGGCGGTCGCCTACTACCTTCACGCGGCCGAGGACCGGGCCACCTGGCAGGCGGTGGCGAACGACCCGACGGACACGCTCCGCATAAGCCAGCGGTTCGACCGCCTGCGTCACGAGGTGACGGCGGCGGGCCGCCGCCGCGCCCTGTGGCGCGTGCTCGGCCCGCTCGCGCTCGCCGCGGGCGTGCTTGCGGTCGCTCTTAGCGTGCTGCATTCGATGTACAGCTAGGAGCCCGTTCACGTCGTCACCAGCGCGCGCCCCTTGGTCGCGCGCTGTCGGCCGAGCATTCGCCACTCCTGGTCCGGGTCCAGCCATGGTGGTGCCAGGAGCATCGGACGGCCGTCGACCATTTTCATGGTGAAGTCGGAGTTGTGCAGCATGTGGTGGTGGGCCGGGCAGAGCAGCACCCCGTTGTCGAGTACCGTCGCCCCGCCGTGGTTCCATTCGACGACATGGTGGGCTTCACACCAACTGGGAGGTGCGGTGCACTGCGGCCAGACGCATCCGCCATCCCGAACGGCGAGTTGCCGCCGCTGGGTGGTGCTGAAGAACCGTTCGAGCGGGCTGCGCCCGATGATCTTGCCGTTCCGGCCGAGCAGGATGCGGCGGTATCCCGAGTCGCACACCATCTGCCGCAGCGACGCCGCCGAGATCGGTTCGTCGGCGTCGTCGAGCCAGGCGACGCCCTTGCAGTTCTCCAGGTCATCGAGCGTAACGACGGCCATGACGGTGGAGGTCGGCCGCTGCCCGGTGGACCGAAGACCGGCTGTGACCAGCCCGATGAGGATGTCCAGCTGTCGCTGGTCCCGCGTGCGCGGGTCGGGCAGCTCCGACTGCTGGTCTTCGTCGGACAGGAATCGCGGCTTCGCGTCTGGTGCGGCGTATTCGTTGAACGCCGAGCGCAGCAGCGCGGCGGCGGCCGGGTCGCAGGCGCCGGAGAAGGTGGTGAGTCCGTGGGATTCGCGGCCGAGGCGGAACCGCCTGCGCGCCCGCAGCTGGTCTTCGCGCTCGGGGGCGCCATCCGGGTCGAGCGCTTCGCGCTGCACACGTGCTTGCACGGCTACCAGATCGGCCGATATCTCGGAAGCCACCTTCACGAGATGCCGTTCCGACTCGTCGAACTGTTCCGGGTAGGGGGAGTGGGTGGCCGCTTGGTCGAGCATGCGCACGATGCAGGCTGCGGCATCAGTTCCGAGTTCCCCGGAAGCCAGCCCTTCTGCCACGTAGGGATGCGCTGCCGGGAGGGTCGCGCCGATGAGTGACTGCCGCGGCCGCACCGCCTGCCCGAGCCGGATGCGCTCCCTCGCCGTGGCGGCGGAGACCAGCGTGATCTGTTCGATAAAGTCATCCGATCGCCGCTGGCCGAGCCGATATGACAGCCCGGCATCGCCGAGTTCGAAGCGGGACCGCTCGTCTATCTCGCCCGCGGCATGCACCCGCACGGCATCCAGAAACCGGCCCGCCCGCTCGGCCTGCACCGTGAGGAGACAGACCTCCTCGTCGGTGAGCGCCTCGACGGGCACCCGCGCCAGCTCGCCGAGCAGGGCTGTGGCCTGCTCGAGAGTGTCGCTGAAGGTGTCCATGCGAGAACTCTCCCACCACCCACCGACATTCCTAAAACGCTGATCAGAGGGCTATTTTTGCGTGGATAACCCCGCTGACCAGCATCCTGTGGAGGAGAGGACGCCGAGCCGAAAACCTAGACGTCGAACCAGTGCCCGTCATCGAGGTCGGCGATCAGGCCGGGGTGGGTGGGCTCCCAGTCCAGCAATGTGCGAGTGAGGTCGTTGGAGCTGGGGGTGTCCATGGAGAGGAACGGCCCGAGCCATCCGTAGTGCTCCGCCTCGACAGACTGCACCGGGATGTCGAGGTGGCGCCCGATCGTCTCCGCGATCGAGCGGATGGTCACCGCGCCCTCGCCGACGGCGTGCAGAGTGGACCCGGCCGGCGCCTTCTCGATGGCCAGGCGGAACAGCACCGCGGCATCCTTCACATGCACGGTGGGCCAGCGCTGGGATCCGTCGCTCACGTACCCGGCGACGCCGCTCTCCCGGGAGACGTCGATCATGTGGCCGATGAAGCCCTCCTTGCCCTGGTCGTGCACCGTGGGCGCGAGGCGCACGATGGATGACCGCACGCCCCGATCCTTGAGGGCGAGCGTGAAGATGCCGGTGTTGCGGCGGGCGGCCATCGGGCCCTCCTCTTCCACCTGTCCGTCGAGTTCGGTGCTGACGCTGCCGAACGTCAGGCCGGCGACACCGGATGCGATGGAGAACGGATGCCCGGTGCCGGCGAGCACGTCCGCGAACGCCTCGACCGCCGCCCGGTCGCTCGCCATGTTGGTGGCGAAGTCGCTGAAGTCGTGCTTGAACGCGAGGTGGATGACGGCATCCGAGTCGGCGGCGCCCTGCTTCAGGATGTCCAGGTCGTCGAGCGTGCCGCGCAGGACATCCGCGCCCATCGCCGCCACCTTCGCGGCCCCTTCATCTGATCGCGCCATGCCGAGCACGGTGTGGCCGTGCTGGAGCAGTTCGGGGACGACGTTGGAGCCGATGAAGCCGGATGCCCCGGTGACGAATACGCGCATGATGTACCTTTCAGGAGTGATGTCAGTTACTGACATGGATGACCATACACCTAATGACAGTCGCTGTCATCACGGTATGATGTTCGCATGAGTCGGTGGGAGCCGGGTGCGCGGGAGCGCCTGTCGCGCGCCGCGATGGAGCTTTACGCGGAGCGCGGTTTCGATGCGGTGACCGTGGCGGAGATCGCCGCGCGTGCTGGCCTCACGGAGCGCACGTTCTTCCGTCACTTCGGCGACAAGGCGGAGATGCTGTTCGGCGGGGGAGGGCACTTCATCTCCCTGTTCGTCGATGCGATCGCCACGG